>Ga0116230_10000206_pt1 | contig 47774 bp, 51 predicted proteins | sample S1TSphfallax_3_FD_88678 | JGI IMG/M metagenome (GOLD analysis project Ga0116230, IMG submission 88678) | Host-associated microbial communities from peat moss isolated from Minnesota, USA - S1T2_Fd - Sphagnum fallax MG | ecosystem: Host-associated > Plants > Peat moss > Unclassified | place...
CAAGCCCGAACAGCCAGCCGGCGAAGACCTGATGCGCGCTCATTGCACCCGGCTCGCGCAACCGCCGCGTCCGCACGGCAATGACAAAATCAGCCACGCCATTTTGAATGGGCGTCACAAGCCGCGCTAACAAATCGCCGCGGTCGGCACCGTCACCGTCCATGAAGACGATGATGTCACAATCAAGCGTCGCAGCGGCGGCCCCGGCGGCACAGGCCTTGCCATAGCCGCGCACACCCAGCTCTAGCACGCGGGCGCCGGCGGCGCGGGCCGCGTCCTGCGTACAGTCAGTGCTGCCGCTATCCGCGATGATGATGTCGGTGGCGATGCCGGGCGGCAATTCGGCAATAACTTTGCCAATCGCCGCCGCCTCGTTGAGAGTGGGGATCACAACGGCGGCGCGCGTCATGCTTAGAGGCTCCAGCGCAGTCCGCAGCTTTGGCAGGGTTTCGGCGGCGCGTCGCTGACCAGAGCGTTGCGGAAATCCTTGTAGGCGGGGCTGTTCCAGATTTCGCGTAGGCTCTGCTGCGTGGCATCGCCGAGCGTGTAAGACTCATAGCCGCGCGCTGAGAAAGGCGCGATGCAGCATGGCAGAGCGCGACCATGGGCGGTGAAATACATCAGCGACCACGGGCGGCGGCAGGTGGCCCATGGGCGTTCATCGGCGCCGGCCTTCAGGCTCAGCCCCGGCTCGGTCGCGCCGGAGGCGTTCAAGCGGATGCCGAGCGAGGCGGCGAGCGCCTGCGCCTGCCGCACGGCGTCTTCTTCCTCCGCCTGGGTATGTTCAAACAGTGCCGATTCCGCGCGGGCCAAGCCACGGCCGGCATCATCGAACACCAGACGCTGCAAATACACTTCCCCCACGCCGATGCTCTCCGCGAGGCGGACAAAATCCGGCAACTGGCCGACGGTTTCCTTCAGGCCCGTCAGCCACATCGAGACGAGAGGTTTTTCGGCGCCGAGAGATTTTTGAAGTTTTGTAAAACCACCAATATTTTTGACGATGCGGTCAAAAAAATCCTTGCCGCGCACCGTAAGAAAGGTTTTGGCGTCGGCAGCGTCGAGCGAGACGCGCAGCTCATCGAGGCCGGTTTCGATCAACTCACGACTACGGCGCGGGGTAAGCAGCGTGCCGTTGGTGTTGAACAATGTGTAGATGTTGCGGGCCTTAAGATAGCGGATCATATCGGACAAATTTTTCACCAGCATCGGCTCGCCCACGCCGTGCATCACGACGCGGGCGATATCAGGCACCTGATCGATGATTTTTGTGAACAGCTCGAAGCTCATATCGGCGGGCGGCTCGAGCTCTTCAAAAGTGCGGGGACAGGTTTCGCACAGCAAATTGCAACGATTGGTGACCTCTAGATAAAGGCAGACCGGGGGTGCTGCGTCAGCGCCTTTCGAGGTATCGACAGCCTCGAAATAGCGACGCGGGTCTTTGAGGATTGTATTCATGGCAAGGCTCCTGCGCGCGCCGGCGACATCGCCGGACGAACCAAAAGTAATTGTCCCAGCGCGAGCAAGGCGGCGGGAATGAAAACGATGGTGGGCCAAAGCGGGTCTGTATGTCCCGGGTTCAGGTAGAGAAGCGTGCTGGCGGTCACGAGGTAGAGGGCCGCCGGCGCCGGCACCACACAAGCCGGCAGCAGCAGAAATGGATAGTACCAGGGGTAATGCGGGCCGAGTCCGGCCATCAACAAGCAGCCCAGCAGCAAAGCAGCGGTGCAGATCTGGCGGCAGAGCGCCGGGCCGGGCGGCAATGGGCGCTGCCGGCCCACGATAATCAGGCCGGTTATAGCAAGCGCGAGCGTGACGGCGGCAAGGTACAGCTTCGCGGCGAGCGGGGGTATGGGTGTGACGAGGCCTATGAGTTCGAGCGCGTAAACGCCATGGCCGCTATCAATCCCTTCCTGCGCGGCATAGCCACCAAGAAAGCCGAACACGGCGGCGCCGACGCTCGCATAGGGCACATAGAGGACGATAATTGTGCCGAACAGGGCCGCGGGAAACTTGCGGTCCCAGCGGCGCCACAGAGCCGGGACCAGGATGACTGGCAGGAATTTGGTCAGCACGGCAGCACCCAGCAGTGCGCCGGCGAGGCTGCGGCGGGCCTGACTGGCGGCCAGCAGGGCGAAGGCGATGGCGCAGACGGCTATGGCATCCACATGACCGCTGCCGGCGAATTCCCACAACGTAACCGGGTTCCAGGCGTAGAGGAGTATCCGCGTGCGGGGCAGCCCGGCTGCATCCAGCACCAGCAGCATGGCCCAGATCGCGGCAGCTTCGAACCCGAGGATGGCGAGCTTCATGCCGAGCAAGGAGGGGAGATGCAGCAGCTTCACGAGCGAACTGGATGCCAGGAAACATATCTGCGCGGCCGGCGGATAGATAGTCGGCGCATAATCGGCACGGTTAATCTGCGGGAACACGACATGATCACGCAAGAATGCAAGATGTGGGTCGTCCGGTATGAACCGGTACGGGTTGATGCCCGCCGCCTGCACCCAGCCATCCCAGATATAGCGGTAGATGTCAGTGGACAGGAAAGGTGGCGTGCCCACCACGGTCAGCCGCAGGATGACGGCGGTGCCCAGGACAAAAACCAAAGACGGATCTGGGCGGCGCCAGAGCAGGATGGCGACCGCGGCGAGATAGACCAGCCCCTGGACACAGCTGAGGGCAACGAATTGCGTAAGTGCACCGCCATAGCCAATGCCGATGCGCCCGGGCATCGGACGCGCGATGTACAGGCCAACCAGGGTAAGCAGGATGAGCGCAACGGCGCACAGCGCCAGGGCATATCGGCCGGATGTATCCGTGCTGGGCTTGCCCGACACAAAGCCCATTACGCGCATTTGCGTTGCGCCGGTGCTGACAGCAACCCCGCTTCGGTGAGCCAGCGTGCCGTGGCGGGCGCTATGTTGTGATGTTCATCACGACCAAGCTGTTCGATCAGCCGGTCCAATGCAGCCTCATCATCCACATCGTACCAGACGGGCAATTCCAGCAGTTCGAGACCGATTTCCGCAGCGCGGGCGCGTGTCTGGTTGGCCACGTGCGCGCTGCTCCAGGTAATGTCAGCGAACATATGCGCATGGGCCTGTTTCAGCCCCAGCAGATAGTAGCCGCCATCCTCGGCCGGGCCGAGCACGGCGCGATCGCCAGGGGCGGCAAGCCAAGCAGCGGTGCGGATGAGGTGGTCCGTGGGTAAGGTCGGGCTGTCGGAATTCAGCACCACGGCAGCGCGATAGCCTTCCTTCAGCAAGCTATCGATGGTGTGGAGCAGGCAGCGGCCGAAGCCAGCGACATTATTCGGCATGGGCGGCGTGCCATCCGCCAAAATTAGGCCGGTCCCCGGTGCAAGATGGCCGTCAAATAGATGCTCCAATCCCGCCGGCGCGTAGGCGATGAAGCCCTCGATCGACTGAGTGCGGGCGGCGGCGGCGATATTCTCGGTAATGTCCCGCAGAAAAGCGGCGCTGAGACTGGCGGCCTGGTCAGGTGAAATACAAGGCGTTAGCCGGGTCTTGGAGCGACCGGGCTGCGGGGCCTTTGCCATCACCGCAATGGCGCAGAGTGCCGGCGAGGTCATGACCGCACGATGCTCGTGGCGATTTTGGAGGCATGCGCCGGCGGGGTGAGTGTCTATCGCCATAGCCTTAAATCCCGCTAAACCAGTTATAACCGCGATCCACCCAAAAGCCGCCCGGATTACGGTTGGTGACATAAATGGCGGTGACGAATTTCGGGTTTTTGAAGCCTAATTTGGTGGGAATTCGAATTTTGAACGGGAAGCCAAATTTGGCGGGCAAAGTCTGATCAGAGAGTTGGTAGGCCATGATGGTCTGCGGATGCAGCGCGGTGGCCATGTCGATGCTCTCGTAATAGCCATCCGCGCAGACGAAACCGACATATTTGGCGGTAAGGTCGGCGCCGACGCGCTGCAAGAAGACAGAAAGTGGCGTGCCAGTCCATTTGCCGATCATGCTCCAGCCTTCCACGCAGACATGGCGCGTGACCTGGGATTTTTGCGGAAGAGCGTAAAGGTCAGCCACGCGCCAAGGCTTTTTGTTGTCAATCAGACCGGCGAGTTCGAGCTTGTATTCGGCGGCGTCGAGCAGCGGAGCCTGATCGCTATGATACCAGGCGTTATAGCGGAAATCCTTTACCGCCATGCTTTCCGGGTATTCGGGCGCGAGACGCGTGCCACCGAACAGTTCACCTTGCACGAAATTGTTCCATTGCGAGACCGCCGCGAACATCGATTGGACGGTATCGTTATCGCTGATGTCACAGCCGGTGAGGAAGGTGAGCGCGCCGAGGCTGAGGCCGGAGCGCAGCAGCTTACGGCGGTCCACGTCGAATCTAGGCCTGGGTGGTTCACTCACCGGCATGGCGGATCTCCGTCGCGTGGATGGGATCGGCGGCGCGGCCCAGCACCATGGCCACCAAAGTTTTTGGTACAAGCGCGACCAAGGTAACATGCACGATGATGAACAGGCAGATGCCGGACATGAAGATGAAATGCAGCACGCGCGCAGTGGGATAGCCGCCGCAGGCCCAAGTAAGCCAGCTGAGCTGTACTGGCTTCCAAATGGCGAGACCCGTCATGAACATCATCAGCACCGCGAATAAGACGCCCCAATAGGCGGCGCGTTGAACATGGTTATATTCGCCCAGCCGATGGCTGAGTTTGAATGTGACGGCTGCAATAAAGTCGCGGAACAGGCCGCGCGGGTTGAGCGGAATTAGGTCGCGCCGGAAATGACCTGAGCCAAGGCCATGGATCATGAACAGCAGATAGCTCGCCAGCAGCAGCCACATGCCGGTGAAATGCCAGTTCAGCGCATTGGCAACGCCTGGGTCCATATGGGCGATTTTTGAAATCGGTGGATCGCCACCCAAAGTGGCCCATTGCGGAAAACGGAAGTTATCGATGATGGGGACGGAATTATAAATCCGCCAGCCACTGCCGACCATGACGATGATAGCAAGCGCCTGGCCCCAATGGGCAATGCGCACCAGCAAGGGATGTTCCTGAATATCATGCGTGGCGGAAGAAATCTTGGCGGGTTTCATGAACTCACCTTTACGCCGGCCGTGCTAAGTCGAGCCATGCCGTTAGGGCTGCGCAAGACATTGATGAATACCTGTGCGTTCGCGCTGAACGCATGGGCATTCACGGCCGCCGCATAGGCCGTCAAGGCGGGCGGCGCGGCCAGGCTCGCGAGTACGGTGAGGCGGGGGTCCGCTCGAACATCGGTCAGGTACATGAGACCGATATCGGCCACGCCGGTAGCGACGAGGAAGGCCACATCGCCAGTATTGGCCGCACCCTGGATGTTCGGGGCGGTGAGGTTGTTGGCGGCCAGGATGGCACGGCCATCGAGGTAGGAGGCAGGCGTGTTGTCAGTAACAGCAACGCGGGCCTTGGCGAGCAAGCCTTGCAATGCGGGCTGTGCCGGCGGCGTCGGCAAACCGCTCTGCAGCCCGGCCAGGACCAGTGTATTGGTAAAACCGCCCGAACGGCTGGCCGGGATCACCAGCCCGGCGGTCGCGGCGTCATCCATCGTTGAGACCAGCGTGAACAGCACATCATTGCGGGTATGCCGAATGAGTTGCGCGACCATTGCCGGCCCGGGAGCGCAAAGCGGGTAGACGCCGAACCCGCCCAGCCCGCTTAAGCCCAGCATGGCTGGCTTCAGGGTGGGGTCACAGAACACGGTCACATCGCCTGCGCTGGCCATGATGTTAAGACGCCAAGGCGTGCAGTTTCGCCAGCCGGGAATGGGCGGGTAGGATACGCTTGAAGCTCAGCAGATGGTCGAGCCCCAGGCTTTGCCCGGCGCTATCCACGGCAAACATGCCGTGGGCGCAGGCGATGCCAACATAGGTCCAGACCCACTCAGTCGGGTCGTTATAGAGGCCAAACAACAGATTCACGATGAACAGGGCGGCCACGACGCCGGTGAAGCGCACGGCGAAACCACAGGCCAGCGAAAAAGCAAAGAACAGTTCGAGCAAGTAGATCACTGGTTGCACCAGCGCGATATTGGTGAGGAAGAACTGCATGATGTCCGCCTGCCATTGGAATGAGCTGTAAGTGACGCAGTTCGTAAGCCAGTCCTTGAAGCCGTGGGCAACCGGCCAAGGTAGTTTCCAGAGCGTACCAAGATACCACATGCCGGCGGCGATAAATCGCATGGCGAAAACACTTATATGTTTCAGTGTGCGCTGGGTGGGGTCGATGGCCAGAGCATAGGCAGCAATGGTGATGCCGGTCCAGAACAGCGCCCAGGCCAACACGACCGTCAACCAACCATAAGAACCAAGCGCCAACTGGTCGTGAATCTGGCCGGTCATGACCTGATACAGGGAATGAAACGGATTGTCGCGCATTTGGCTTCTGTCTCCGGGCCGATGCCAGTCTGATGTTACACTACCTTATGTTGTGATAGTGCGATCTTTTCGGGCGACGAGTCCAGGTATCGATTCAATGCCTTTGGTGCATGTGGCGTCCATACGGGCTTTGGCGCCAATAAGAGCGGCTATGACGCAGCGCCATACGATGGAATCCCTGGCCTGCATCTCATCAAATCCAGCGGCGCCAAATTTTCGCTATCGCGAATGAAAATTCGACCGGAAGAGTTCTCTTGATGGGCGGTTTAAGGCTTTGGCGAAATAAGTTTCGTTGTTCCGGAGAAATCGACCCCCGAGCGAAGAGCATCACGATGTGCCAAAAAGGGGTAGACAGTATCCAGTGCAGTTGGAACCATCAAACAGGCAGGCGCCGTGACCACCGAGATTGAAGAACGCACCGTACGCCGCGTGATCCTCCGGCTCGTGCCATTTTTAATGATCTGTTACGTTTTCTGCTGGCTTAACCGCATCAATCTCAGCTTCGCCGCACTGCAGATGAACAAACAACTAGGCCTCACCGCGGCGGATTACGGCCTCGCGGCCGGCTTGTTCTTCATCACCTATGCGTTTCTGGAAATTCCATCCAACCTGCTGTTGAACAAATATGGTGCGCGGCGCTGGATCGCGCGAATCATATTTTCCTGGGGCGCGGTTGCCACCGGCTCCGCATTCGTTAATGGCGCGCATGGTTTTTACCTTATGCGGCTGCTGCTGGGCGCGGCGGAAGCCGGTTTCTACCCCGGCATTCTATTCTATCTCACGCTCTGGATTCCGGCGGCCTATCGGGCGCGCACCTATGGCCTGTTTCTGATCGCGATTCCACTCACCGGCATCGTTGGCGGCCCGATTTCTGGCCATTTGCTGGCGCTAAACGGGATTGGCGGCTTGGCCGGGTGGCAATGGCTGTTCATCGTCGAGGGATTGCCCTCCGTGCTGCTCGCACCGTTTGCCCTCTATTATCTACAGGACCGGCCGACGGATGCCGAGTGGTTGCCACCAGCCGAACGCAAATGGCTGATCGAGACGCTGGCAGCCGAAAAACAGCTGATCGACACGCGCGAGGCGCCGGGCAAAGCGAATTCGATGCTGCACGCGCTCACCAACCCGACGGTGGTGCTGATGGCGCTGCTCTACTTCAGCAATGTTTGCCTGTTGAACAGCATTCTGTTCTTCCTGCCACAGATCGTGAAAAGCTATGGTTTAAGTGTTCAGGTCGTCGGCTATGTGGTCGCCTTTCCCAGCCTGCTGGCGCTGGCCGGCATGATCTGGTGGGGCCGTCGTTCCGACCGCAAAAAGGAGCGGATCGGCCATGCCGCCTTCGCCAATTTTCTCGCCGCCCTGGCGCTGCTGATCTCGATGCTCGTGCCGGAACCGATCATTCGCGGGGTTGCAGTTTCCATCGCCTTCGCAGCCACGCTCTGCATGGCGGTGCCGTTCTGGGCGATTCCGGGCTCCTTCCTGACCAGCAGGTCGGCCGCCGGCGGCATTGCCGCAATCAGCGCAATGGGGGTGACAGGCGGTTTTGTCGCGCCGTATTTCGTAGGGACCATCAAGGGCCTGACCGGCGACTTTAAGACCGGCTTCCTGGTGATAGCGGTCTTTGGGCTGGTTGTCTCGGCATTGTTCTACATCATCTGCAGCCGCCATCAGCGCGCCACCGAAATGGCCGGGAATGAGGGAGACGTTTATTAACGATCCAAAACATAAATACCAGCCGCCGGTGTTCATGCTCAACGGCTCTCTAGGCAGCGGCCTGCAATGATTCGGGAAGATGTAGGGAAATTTCTTTGATGACTAAAAAGCCCATTTATGCGATCCGGCCTGCGGAAATGCCGCCCTACAGCCCGGCGAACCATACCGGCACCAAGACCACGCAGCTAATCGGCCCGCAAGTGAATGGCACCAAATATGGAAATCGCGCGCGGCGATCCATGATACGGCGCCGGCCGGTCAAACCGCCGCCGCTGATCAGGAGAACTGATAATTGAATAACAAATAGATACCGGAGCTTTCATGTCCAAGAGTGATAAATGTACATCTGTGGCCGGCGGCCTGTTGCTGTCCGCTTTGCTGGCGGCCGGCGCGCAGGCGGCAGGCCCGCCCTTGTCATCGGCGGTGGCGCTGCCGCCTGGTGGCAACTACGGGAGCACCAGCTTCTTCGACGGCTTTGGCCGCACGATCGAGGGCTTCACGTCGCTGACGTATGGACGCTGGGAAGACTTGACCAATATCACGGATGCAAACGGCGACAAAAATCGGCTGTTCTCAGGTCCCAATCTTAGCATCTTTGTGCTGTTAGAACAGATTTCTTACACCAGCAGCTGGCATCCGTTCGGCGACGATGGTGTTGGGTTCTCAATCGCGACACCCGTCGCAAGTCTTAACACCAGTTTCGCCTCGGGCAGCATGGTGCGGCTGGGCCACAATGGATTTGACATCGGCGATACGGTATTCGGTCCGATCTATCAGTCGAAACTCTATCGAGATGTTGAAGGACGGCCTCGTTTCGCCTGGCGATTTCAGTTTATCGTCCTGGCGCCCACCGGGGGCCTGGCCAGACAAGTCCCGGTCAACCAGGGTTCCGGCCAATGGGCGGTCAATCCCTACATATCCATGACTGTTCTGCCAACGCCAAAATTGGAGATCAGCACACGCTTCAACTATCAGTACAACTTCAACACTTCAGACCTGCAGGCGCCGATCAGCGCGCTCTATCATAGCGGCCAGGCCGGTCAGGCAATTTATGACAATTTCGATGCGTCATACAGGATTCTACCGAGGGCCTATTTCGGCTTCAATGGCTACTTCATCGACCAACTCAGCCCAAACAAGACGAACGGCATAATCGTCCCCAAATCCAAAGAGAGCGAGGTTTATGTCGGTCCTGGCGGCCGCTACGCATTCAACGCCACAAATGCACTGAACGTAAATCTATACTTTCCGATTGAGGCGAGGAACGCGACGGTGGGCACCACGTTCAATTTTCAATACGTTCATAGGTTCTAAAAACGGTGAAACTCGAGGGCCCGACGCCGACCGGTACACTTCAGGTCTCGCCTGCCTTCTGTCTGCCGAAAGCCCAGGTCTGAGCCAGGGGAAATGCCAGGGACCGATTATCGATCATGCCACATCCGATTCCAACGCGAGGTGGTCGGCCAGGGCTTGCGCGATCAGCCCAGAAACCGCCGGAGACAACTGAGCATCCGGCAAGAGGCGCAGATGTTCCGCCATGCGGGCGGGGAACACTTCCAGCCCCGGCAGCGCTTCGGCCATCGCGGCCAGCCCGCCGCTGGCGCACAGCATCAACGCGGGCCAGGTGGCGGCCTCCGCCTGCCAGCCGCCGGCGGCGCGTTCATGCGCCTGGTCCTGGCACGCCAGCAGCGTGGCAACGTAGCCCGCCATGCGCGTCGCGGCGGCGCGCGCGGCGATCGAGAGCGTTGGGTTGCGCTTATGCGCCATCGCGGAGGAGCCGCCGCGCCCAGGTGCCGCCGGCTCCGCGGCCTCCGCGATTTCCAGCTGCATCAACAGCGCGATATCGGTGCCGATCTTGCCTGCCACCCCCACCGCGCCGGCAATCGCGGCGGCCAGCCGCGCCAGCGGCGCTCGGTGCGTGTGCCAGGGCAAGGCCGGCACCGGCAGCGACAAAGCCGCGCCGAAAGCTTGCGAAAATGCCGGGGCCTGCTCACCCGGCACATCCTGCGTGCCGGCGGCGCCGCCGCATTGCAGCCACAGGGCCGCTTGCGCCGCACCGGCGATCGCGCGGCGGGAATCCGTGATCGCCACCAGCCAGTTGGCGGCCTTCAGCCCAAACGTGGTCGGCAACGCGGCCTGCAGCAGCGTCCGCGCGGCCATTTTGGTTTCGGCATGGACCCGCGCTAGCCCCGCCGCGGCGTTCGCGATGATCGAAAGATCGTCTTGCAGAAGCCGAACCCCCGCGCGCAGTTGCAGCACCAGGCCGGTATCGATGATGTCCTGGCTGGTGCCGCCGATATGGACGAAGTTCCGCGCCGCCGCCGGCACCGCCGCCTTCAGCCACTTTACCAGCGGAATCACGACGGTGCCGGCCAGCGCGCCGGCCGCAGCCAGCTGGTCGACATCGATGGCGCTGGCATCGCAGGCGGCGGCAATCGCGGCGGCGGCCTCCGATGGAACCAACCCGATCGCCGCGCCCGCTCGCGCCAAGGCAGCCTCCGCGTCCAGCATCGCCTGTAGGCTTGCGCGCGGTAAAAAAACCGCTTGCATCGCCGCCGTGCTGGCCATCTGCTCCGCCAAGGACATCACGCGCTAGATTTCAAAAAACACGGTCTCATCCGCGCCCTGGAGCGAAATATCGATATGCCAACTGCCAGTCTCTCGCTCTTTTGCCAGCAGGGTGGCACGGCGGGCCGGGTCTTCGATTAGCGCCAGGATCGGGTCGTTCTCATTGGCGTGATCACCGTCAAAATAGATGCGGGTGGATAGTTGGAACAACAGCCCGCGCGCTAGGATGGTGAGCGCCAGATGCGGGGCCTGAAGGGAGTTGCCGGGGCCGGGCAAGGCAGAGGGCCTGATGGTTTTGAACCGGAACACCCCGGCGTCATCCGTGGCGGCGCGGCCGAAGCCGCTGAAGTTTTCTGAAGCCGGTGGTGACGCTTGCCAGATTTCGACGCAAGCATCCGTCAGCGGGTTGCCCGCCCCGTCGATCACCCGGCCGCTAACGGTGATGACCTCGCCGGCGGCACCGAAGCGGGTAAGGTCGGCCCAGGATCTATCCTCGAGAAGGTGCCAGTAGGGGCCGATGGTCTGGCTAGCGGTGGCGAGCATCGGAGTCCTCCATCGGAGTGGCCTGGCGGCCACGGAGAACAATATCGAATCTGTAGCCTAGCGCCCAATCCGCCTGGCCGATCGACATGTCGAGGGCCGAGACCAGCCGGTTGCGGGCGGCTTCATCCGCGGTGGCCAAAAAAATCGGGTCGAGGGCGAGCAGCGGGTCGCCGGGAAAATACATCTGGGTGATCAGCCGGGTGGCATAGCCGGGGCCGAATAGCGAGAGATGGATGTGGTTAGGCCGCCAGGCATTGGCGTGGTTGCCCCAGGGATAGGCGCCGGGCTTGATGGTGATGAAGCGGTAAGCTCCGGCATCATCCGTGAACACCCGGCCGATGCCGGAAAACGCCGGATCGAGCGGCGCGTCATGCTGGTCGCGCGCATGGTTGTAGCGGCCGGCGGCATTGGCCTGCCAGATTTCCAACATCGTGTGAGGCAGCGGGCGGCCGTCTTCGTCCCGCACCTCGCCGGCGACGATGATGCGCTCGCCCAGCGCCTCCTTGCCGTTACTGACCGCCAGATTGGCGATGGCGGGGAAACGCGCGGGGTCGAACCCCGGACCGGACAGTTCGGTGATGGTCTGCGGAATTTTCAGCAGCGGTTTCGCCGGATGCCGGAACCGCGTGCTGCGGTAGGACGGCGTGTCATTCTCCGGCTGGCTGCCGGGGGCGTAGGGCCGGAACGGCCGGTCGATAAAGCTCATGGTTCGATCTCCGCAAGAATCTCCTTGGCCGCGCGAAATGCGGAATTGGCGGCCGGCACGCCGGCATAGACCGCGACCTGCAGCAGCACCTCCGCGATGTCCGCCGGCGTGGCGCCGGTGTTCTCGGCGGCGCGCACGTGCAGCTTCAGCTCTTCCATATGGCCGAGGGCGGCCATCATCGCGATCGTCAGCAGCGAGCGGGTCCGGCGGTCCAGCCCCGGCCGTGCCCATACGCCGCCCCAGGCGGTGCGCGTGATGAAGGCCTGGAAGTCGCGGTCTAGATCGGTGATCGCTGCGGCCGCGCCCGCCACATGCGCGTCCCCCAGCACCTGTTTGCGGACCGCCATCCCGGCCGCGTAGAAATCGGTGATCGCCGGCGTCAGGAAATCGCTGATGGCGGCGGTGATCTCAGCCGGCCGTTCCACCGTCGGGATATGCGCGGCGGCTTTGACCACCACTAGCGCGGACCCCGCCAGTGCCCGGTGCAGCGCCTCCGCCGATGCAACCGGCGTGGCCTGGTCCTGGTCGCCCACGATCACCAGCGCCGGAATGTTCAGCGCCGCCGTACTGGCGGTGAAATCGGCGGCGGCAATCGCCTCGGCGGCGGCGGCGTAGCCTTCCGCCGGCGTGCGCAGCAGCATGGCGCGCAGGCCGGCGGTGGCGGGGGCATCAACAAAGGCCGGCGTGACCCAGCGCGCGATCACGGCATCCGCGATCGCGCCGATCCCCTCGGCGCGGACGATAGCGGCGCGGTCGATCCATGATTGCGCGGGCGGAATCGTCAGAGCCGTGTCCGCCAGGATCAGCGACGCGGCGCGGCCCGGATGGGCGGCGGCAAAAGCCTGCGCGATCAGCCCGCCGATCGAAATACCCCCGATATGGGCCTGGCCGACCCCCAGCGCGTCCAGCAGCCCGGCGAGGTCCGCGGCGAACAACGCCATGCTGTACGGCCCCGGCGTGCAGCCGGTCAGGCCATGCCCGCGCAGGTCCGGCCGGATGACGCGGAAAGACCGTGCCAATTGCGCGACCTGATCATCCCACACATGGCCGTTGGTGCCGAGCGAATGCAGCAGCACCAGCGGCGCGGCGCCAGGCGGGCCGTCCTGCAGCACGTGTATCGTCAGCCCGTTGACATCGATGAACATCGTCGCGGTTCCTATCGCAGCGGTAGGCCGACGTAGTTTTCCGCCAGCATGGTCTGGGCGGCGCGCGAGCCGCGTATGTAATTCAGCTCCGCAACCTGCATTTTTCTGGCAAATCCGTCCATCTCCGGGAACCGATGGGTGATGCTGGTGAACCACCAGGAAAACCGCTCCGCCTGCCAGACCCGGGCCAACGCGCGGGCGGAGTAGTGATCGATCCCCGCGGCGGAACCGGTGCGGTAGAACGCCGCCAGTGCTTCGGCCAGGAAAATCACGTCCGCGACCGCGAGATTGAGGCCCTTCGCCCCAGTCGGCGGCACGATGTGCGCGGCATCGCCAGCCAGGAATAGTCTGCCGTGGCGCATCGGCTCGGTCACGAAACTGCGCAACGGCGCGATGCTTTTCTCGAAGGCTGGACCGCGGACCACGCGCGCGGCGGTCTCCGGGCCAAGCCGCAGGCAAACCTCGTCCCAAAATTTTTCATCCGGCCAGTCCGCGAGTTTTTCCTCCGCCGGGCATTGGAGGTAATAGCGGCTGCGGGTGGCCGAGCGCATGCTGGCGAGCGCGAAGCCGCGCTCGTGATTGGCGTAAATCAGCTCATGGTTGGCCGGCGGTAGCTCCGCCAGAATGCCGAGCCAGCTGAACGGATAGACCCGCTCGAAGGTTTTCACCGCATTCTCGGGGATACAGGCGCGGCTGACGCCGTGAAAACCGTCACAGCCGGCGATAAAATCGCAATCCAGCCGCTTCGCCGCGCCGTGCTCGCGCCAGGTGATGTAAGGGTGGTCGCCATCCACATCATGCGGCCGCACTGCTTCCGCCTCGAAGATGATGTCGATGCCCCGTTCGGCGGCGTCCTCGAATAGATCGCGCATCACCTCCTGCTGGCCATAGACCATCACCGTTGACCCACCGGTCAGTTCCGCGATGTCGATCCGAAAAATCTCCCCGTCGATGACCAGATTGGTCCCGGAATGGACCAGGCCCTCGCGGCTCATGCGGTCCGCTATGCCGAGTTGCCGCAGCAGGTTGACGGTGGTCTGTTCCAGTACGCCGGCGCGCACGCGGCCCTCGATATAGTCGCGATTGCGGGTTTCGAGGATCACGGCGTCGACCCCCTCCCGCTGCAACAGATGGGCGAGCATCAGCCCCGCCGGACCCGCCCCGATAATCGCGATTTGGCTCCGCATGCGGAGGCAACCTCCTGGATATTATTCACATACTGGGCCTGGCGCCCGCGCTTGGCGATGGACAGGGCCGATAAAAACCTGCACTTTTCTGTCATTTTGAGCGGCGAGGACATTGCCGATGGCACGGACTGTGACGCCCCCGCGGCGGGACATCGCGGTGTTCTTTCTTTATGGCGAGCCGCGGCGCGAGGTTGGGCCACGGTTTTTGCATGTGGAGCCGCTGGAGGACCGCTCCCGGCCGAGCGACTGGAACATTCGCGCCCATGCCCACGCCAATCTACACCATGTATTTTTCATCACCGCCGGCAGCGGGCTGATGGTGGCGGACGGCGTGACGGCAAGGTTCGACTCACCCTGCCTGGTGCTAGTGCCGGCGCGCACGGTGCATGGATTTTCCTATACGCCGAACGCGACCGGCTGGGTGCTGACGGTGGCGGATGCCTATCTGGCCGAGCTGACGGCGCGCGAGCCGGATTTCGCGACCCTGTTTGCCGCGCCACGCTGCCTACCGGCCGCCGCCGAGGACCGGCTGGAGAACCGGCTGGAATGCCTCGCGCAGGAGTTGGTATGGAACGCGCCCGGCTACGCCAGCGCGATCGAGGCGCATCTTCTGAGCCTGTTGGTGGCCGCACTGCGGCAATCGCATTATGCGCGACAAGCCGCGCGTCCAGTCGCCGGACGCGCGGCGGCGTTGGTGGCCCGTTTTCGCGATCTAATCGAAATCGAATACCGGAATTCGGTCCCGTTGCCGGGTTACGCCGAACGTCTGCATGTGACCAACGCGCAATTGCGCCGCGCCTGCCTGCAGATCACCCGCCAGCCGCCGATCCAGCTGATCCGGGACCGTATCTTCCTCGAAGCCCGGCGAATGCTGCTTTACACCAACATGACCGTGATCGAAGCCGCGCAGTCCCTGTCATTCTCGGATGCCGCCTATTTCACGCGATTCTTTACCAAGCGCGCGGGCCGTTCGCCGCGCGCATTCAGGCAACAAGCTGCGATAACAGGCAACGATTAAGATCGAGCCGCTTCCAGGCCTGGCGCGTAGCGCCGCCGCGCACCGGCGCAGCCTGGTAAGATCGGCGTCATCCTGGCAGGATGACCTGTTCGGCCTTATGGAAGCGGCGGAGGAGTTTGTGCGGCCCATGCAGGACCGCCTGGTGCGCATCGACCGCGAAACATTGAACCTCGGCTATGCTGGAGTCTGGTCATCTTTCCTCCGCCACTCTGAAAGAGCCGCCAGGAAATACAGCCTGGACATCAGCGCGATCCTGATCAAACTTGGCCGCCACAAGATCGTCGGCGGGCGGGGAGACATGATCGTCGACGTCGCCCTCGATATGATCAAGTGCTCCCCAAATTGATCTCCCGGTCGCGCTGGTCTATCCGGCTGGGCGGGACATGCCGCTGGCGGCCCAATTTCCGCTGAAGGAGCGCTTGTGGAGCCTGACACCGTCGAGGAGATTCCGGAGACACATGGCCATCCGATGGCTGGACATTTGGGATTTCTGCTCCGGCGGGTGCAGTTGGCGGTGTTCAGCGATTTTCAGGCGAGAACCGCGTCATTCAATCTCACGCCGACGGAATATTCAATTCTTTCAGTGATCGATGCCAGGCCGGGCATGCAGCAGACCCGTTTAGCGGAGCTGGTCGGGGTTAAAGCCGCCAATTGCGTCGCGCTGATCACGGGGCTCGAAAAGCGCCGCCTTCTGGATCGCCGAGACGTCTCCAAAAAACTTGTGCATGGGCGGGCGCTGGCCCTGCGTCTGACTCCGGATGGTAAGAAACTGCTGAAACAGATCAACCGGCGCGTCGATGAACACCAGATGTACCTGGTCCAGTTGCTCGGATATCAGGCGCATGAGGAGCTTCGCCACCTCTTGCTGCTCCTTCTGGAACACGCCGAACGCGGCCGGTTCGGCTAACTATCCCCCCAATCGCGGCATCCGGCCACCCGCCATGCGGATTCCGCCGATTCATGTCAATCAACAGACTGGCGCGGCCGGAACGTTCGCGCCATCATTCATACCCACGCGCCCGCCCCCAGAACCCGCGCGGCATTGCCCTTCAGAACCATCTCCCGTACCTCAGGCTTGAACCCCGCCGCCTCGAACGAGGCAATCCATTTATCCGGCGTAATCCAAGGAAAATCCGAACCGAACAGCATTTTATGCCCCAGTTGGCTGTTCGCATACTGCACAATCTGCGGCGGAAAATATTTCGGCGACCAGCCGGACAGATCAATGTAAATATTCGGCTTATGGAGCGCCATGGAAAGCGATTCATCGGTCCAGGGCCAGCCGGGATGCGCCAGAATGATTTTCATATCCGGGAACATCACCGCCACGTCGTCAACCAGCATCGGCTGGCCCAGACGCAGCCTGATACCGCCGCCGCCGGGCATACCGGAACCCATGCCGGAATGGCCGGTGTGAAAAATCGCCGGCATGCCATATCCGGCGATCACCTCGTAAAGCGGCCATGCCATCCTGTCGGATGGGTCGAAATTCTGCAGCGGCGGATGAAACTTGAAGCCCTTCACAAAGTAATTCTCGATCAGCCGCCGCGCCTCGATGGCACCTCTCTTGCCTCTATGCGGATCAATCGAGGCGAACGCGATCATGATATCCGCATTCGCCATCGCCGCCTCGGCGATCTCTTCGTTCGAAAGCCTGGCAATCCCGGTACCGGCCTCTGAATCAACATTGAACATTGCAAAGCCGATCTTCCGGCTGCGATAATATGCAATCGTCTCCGCGATGCTAGGATGCTTGGCCGGAGTCTTGAAATAACGCGCGGCGGCCGCATCGAACTGTTCCTGAATCTCGTCAAGCGGATGCTGGCAGGTGCGTTCCGCATGCGTATGGATGTCGAACGCCACCAGCTCTGAGAAATTCATCTACTTCAAATCCCATATCGTGCCCAAGGGGCGTGACGCGGCGCGCGGCTAAACGTCACCCGCCGATGGCTCGCGCCACATTTGCCCGCAACACCGCCTTCACCAACTTGCCGGCTCCGTTGCGCGGCAAAGCCTCGATCAGCGTGACGTGCTTGGGGATTTTATAGCGTGCCAGACGGTCTTCCAGAAATTCGATCAGCGCAGCCGCGGTAATCTGGCCGCCCGGCATTGCCACGGCATAAAGATGTCCCACCTCACCCCAACGCTCGTCTTCAACGCCGATTACGGCGCATTCCGCAAGATACGGAAAATCCGCCAGCGCTGCCTCGATCTCAGCGGGATAAATGTTCTCACCGCCTGAAATGAACATGTCCTTTTTACGGTCGATCACCGACAGATAGCCCGCGTCGTCCAGAAACCCGATATCCCCAGAGCGATACCAATGGTCCGCCGTAAACGCTGCGGCCGTCTCCGCGGGACGGCGCCAATAACCGGCGGAAACGTTCGCTCCCTGAACCAAAATTTCGCCGGAGACGCCCGACGGCACGTCATTTTCATCGTCATCCACAATGCGCACTTGCACATTTGGCGGGAGCAGGCCAGAGGCACCGATATTTGTTTCAATCTCGGCCAAGTCCACCGGCATGCAGCACACGGTCCCCGCCGCCTCCGTCATGCCATAACCATTTGCCAGGGGAATGCCATTGCGGGTCCAGGCCCGGATGGCATCCGGCGCATGCGGCGCGCCGCCGGAGAATATCCCCGTCAAATGACGCAAAGCGGCCGGGTTAAAGGCTGGATCATGGCGCAGACTCGCGGCCATCTGCGGCACGCAGAAATAATGCGTCACGGCCAGCGCTGGATCGGTCAGGCGGAGCAGCGTGCGCGCCGGATTGAACCCATCGGACACCAGGATCGTGCCCCCGACCATGAGTGTCGGCCGGACATTCCCGACCAGGCCGATCACATGGAACATCGGCGCATCGCAAAGCACGGCGGAATCCGGCCCGACGCGCGCCAGCACCGAAAAATTCACCGCCGTCGCCCATAAATTTGCCTCGGACAGCATCACCCCTTTCGGCCGGCCGGAGGTACCGGACGTGTAGAGAATCAGGGAGGTCTTTTGCTGGTCATAGGGCCGCGGCGGCATCTTATCGGCTTCGGCTGCCATCGCCTCAAGCGCGTCAATAGAGAGACCGTCCAGCTCGGCTGAAGCGAGATACGAATCGCCAATCAGCAGCGCCGGTTCGGCATCCCCTAACTGAACCCCAAGCTCAAGCGCGGAGAGCCGCCAATTTAGCGGTACGAAAATCGCCTCAAGCCGGGCGCAGGCCAAATGTACCAGCACTTGCGCGACGCGGTTTTTCGCCAGCAGCGCCACCCGGTCACCCGCCGCTACACCTTGCGCGCGCAAGACATACGCGAATCGCCAGGCATCATCGTCTAGTTCCCGGTAGCTCCAGGCGCGGCCGGAGTTCAGATCGCGCGCCGCCAACCGATTCGGCTGCAGACCGGCCTGAAGTGCCAGATAATCAACGCTCATCGGGCAATGCGGGCTGTTTTTGTTTGGAAACGTCGTAGCTGCCGATGCCGGGCTTGTAGCTCTTCTCGTCGATGAACTGCCGGATACCCTCTTTGCGGCCGTCATTATCGTAGGAATTTGCCGCTTCCTGCGCGCGGATCAGATAATCCTCTGCATTGTCATAGGTCATCTCGCCCACCCGGCGCACCGCATCCTTGGTTGCCTTCAACGCCACCGGATTTTTCTTCAGTAGCACATGCGCAACATCAATGACCCGCTGCTTCAACTGGCTCAGCGGCACCGCCTCATTTACCAGGCCCCATTCCGCGGCCTTCCTACCATCTACATTTTCGCCCATCATCGCATGATACATTGCATGGCGGAAACTCATCAGCTCAGTGGCAACTTTCGTTGCACCACCACCCGGCAGAATGCCCCAATTGATCTCCGAAAGGCCGAACTGCGCCTCCTCCGCGGCAAAAGCCAGGTCACAGCCGAAAAGCGGGCCATAGCCGCCGCCAAAACACCAGCCGTTCACCATCGCGATGGTCGGCTTCTGGTACCAGCGCAGCCGCCGCCACCAGCCGTATGACTCTCGCTGCGCCTGCCGTGTCGCACCCAGGCCCTTTGCCTCGGTCTCTCGAAAATACTCCTTCAAATCCATCCCGGCGGACCAGGCCGTGCCCTCGCCGGTCAGCACCAGGACGCCGACATCCGCGCGAAATTCCAGCTCATCAAGCACGTCCAGCATTTTCCGGTTCAAGCGGGGACTCATGCAGTTGCGCTTGTCCGGCCGGTTGAATTTGACCCAGGCGATGCGGTCCTCGACGGTGAATGAAACCGTGGTGTTATCATCGGACATCGAATTTTCCTTTTGAAATAAACGCTCAGATGGGAAAATGTCCAGGCTGGGACTCAATCGTGATCCAGCGCAATTCGGTAAAGGCCTCGATGCCCGCCTTGCCGCCGAATCGGCCGTAGCCGGAGGCTTTCACGCCGCCAAATGGCATCTGTGCCTCGTCATGCACGGTCGGGCCGTTGATATGGCAAATGCCGGATTTGATCTGCCGCGCGACCTTCATGCCGCGCATGACATCGCGCGTGAACACCGCGGCGGACAGCCCGTATTGCGTGTCGTTGGCAAGTTCGATCGCGTGCGCCTCATCGCGCGCGCGTATGACCGCGACGACCGGCCCAAAACTCTCATCCCGGAACAGTCTCATCGCTGGCGTCACCCGGTCGACCACGATCGCGGGGACCAATAAACCGTCGCCGGCATTGCCGGTGAGTTGCACCGCACCGTGCGCCACCGCATCCTCCAAGAGTTGCAGAAAATGCGTCACGGCCTTGCGGCTGATCACCGCACCCAGCGGCGCCTTCCCCTCGTTCGGGTCTCCGGCGGTCAGAGTCATCGCCTTCGCGCGGAATCTTTCAATGAATTCTTCCGCAATCGCATCCACCACGATGATCCGCTCGGTGGACATGCAAATCTGCCCCTGATTCATGAAAGCGCCGAACGAAGCGGCTTTCACTGCCTCGTCAAGATCGGCATCCTCCAGCAAGATTAACGGCGCCTTGCCGCCGAGTTCCAGCAGCACAGGTTTCAAATTCTCCGCGGCGCGCCGGGCGATGATCTTCCCCACCGCCGTCGAGCCGGTAAAATTGATCCGCGTGACCGCCGGATGGTCGATCAGCGCGCCGACGATCTGCCCGGCATCCTCGGGCTGGTTGGTGATCAGGTTGACAACATCCGGCGGAAACCCGGCATCGCCGAACGCCGCGACAATCAACTCATGCGTGCGCGGACAAATTTCCGAAGCCTTGAAAATCACCGTGTTGCCGCAAGCGAGAGGAGTCGCAATCGACCGCACACCCAGGATGATCGGCGCGTTCCATGGCGCGATGCCCAGCACCACGCCCGCCGGCTCCCGCACCGCCATTGCCAGGCAGCCCGGCTTATCGGAAGGGATGATCTCCCCGGTAATCTGGGTGGTCAGCGCCGCCGCCTCCCGGATGATCCCCGCCGCGAGCATCAGGTTAAACCCGGCCCAGGCCTTGGTGGCCCCGGTTTCCGCCATCGCGGTTTCGATGATCGCCGGACCTCTTTCCAGCAGCGCATCGGCCGCCTTGTTCAACAGCGCGCGTCTTGCATTGGGTCCAAGCGCCGACCAGCCGGGCAAGGCCGCCTGTGCCCGATCGACGATTGTCACGGCCTGCCCGACAGACATTGTCATTGCGCTTTCCCTCCTGATTAATTATGTTATAAAACATAATATATCGGCTTGTCCAGGGCGTGGGTTTCTGGTTGCGCCAGGACCCAGAAGAATCGCCGCGAGGATGCAAATGTCCGCGAACGCGATCAGGAATACGCCCAAAAATGTCAGCGCCATTGCCCCGTTTGCGCCAAAACTTTTTCTTGCGGCAGTGTTTATCGCGGCCGCGCTGACGAAGCTGGAAGGCAGGTGGGTCTGCCCATGATGGCCGCCGAACCTAATTTGGCAGGACAGGGGCAAAGATTTCGGTGTTTTACAGCCTACACGGAAATTACCGGCGGTGTTCTGCTGCTCTGGACGGGGCGGACAGTTTTTGGCGCGCTACTGCTGACCGGCGTCTGCTCCGGGGCATATCTGAGACAGTTATTGGCGATCCATCAGGGTGCGATCCACACCATCGTCATTGGCGGAACTTATAGGCGCAATAGCCTTGGCTAATCGCCGCCAGTTCGCCAAGCCTTACTTGTTTACCAGACGAACTGACGGACGGCGCCCTCAACGAAAATCCTATAGTGGTGGTTGCCCTTCGTGCGCAATCAACAGGTCGTGCATATCGGTGGCGTGCTCTTCCTCTTCGGCCAAAATCTGTTCCAACATCAGCCGTGTGCTGGGATCCCTATCGGCAAAATACGCGATGATGTCGCGATAATGCTCCACTGCGATACGCTCGGCCACCAGATTTTGCTTGACCATATCGATCAGCGTCCCGCCGTCGCCGTATTCGGTGGCGGAGCGTGACGCCAGGTCCTGCGGATTGAAATCGGGATCACCGCCAAGCTGATCGATGCGTTCCGCCACCATCATCATGTGTTTGCGTTCATCCTCAGCATGTTCCTGAAACTCCGCCGCCACGCTCTTGCTGGACAGGCCCGAGACAGAGATCGAATTCATTGTATAGCGAAGAACACATACAATTTCCGTCGCCAGAACCGATTGGAGCAGCTCAATCGATCTTGCGACGTCCGGATAATCGGACGTCACGGCGCCATCCTCAAGTGATTTTTTTGCTTGCGCCCGCAGCGCCTGCACATCACGCAAAAAATAGTTATTGTCTGCATCCTTGCTCATCGTTCTCTCCTGGGTGAATGCCATCGTCGAAGGCATGATCTTTTTTCAATAAAGGCCGCCGCAGCCAAATTAGCGGGACGGAAGGGTGGTCAACCAGCGGTGAGCTGGAACGCAACTACCGAACGTCCGGTCACTCCATACGGCTCACCGATGGGAAAGACGTCCATTTTGTCCGTGTCAGGAATGTTGGTGTCGAGAAGCAGCCGCCAGCCTGCGCAGCCATTGCAGTCAGGCAATATAAAATGCACGAGGTCATGATAGGCATTGAACATAATTAGCACGGACGTATCCGAACCCCGCTGTTTGATGCCCGTCGCCTGTGCCCGGCCGTCTATCATCATGCCGAAGCAGCGCATGTTGGTATCGGCCCATTCCTCTTCCGTCATCGGTGCGCCAGACGCGTTGATCCAGGTGACATCTCGAATGTCTAGTTCCTCATCGAGAGCGCCGGTCAAAAAGCGATTGCGCCGCAGGATTGGAAACTCACGCCGCAGCCGCGTTAGCTTCTGCACGAAACGGATCAGGCACTGACCCTTTTCCTGGATATCCCAGTTCACCCAGCTGATTGGGCTATCCTGGCAATAGGCGTTGTTGTTGCCATTCTGGGTACGGCCAAACTCGTCGCCGGCAAGTAACATCGGCGTCCCCTGGCTGAGCAGCAGCGTCGCCAGCATATTGCGTATTTGCCGCTCCCGCAATTCGTTCACTTCTGGATCGTCGGTCGGCCCTTCCACACCGCAGTTCCAGGATCGGTTGTCGGAACTGCCGTCCCGATTGCCTTCATTATTTGCGTCGTTGTGCTTTTCGTTATAGCTCGCCCAGTCGTTCAGCGTAAAACCATCATGCGCCGTGATAAAATTCACGCAGGCCCAGGGCCGACGCCCCTGGTGATTAAATAAATCAGCCGAAGCGCAAATTCGTGATGCGGCATCCGCCGCTGTCGCGTCTCCTTTCCAGAACTCCCTGATCGTATCGCGATATTTGTCATTCCACTCGGCCCAACCCGGTGGAAAACCGCCGACCTGATAGCCACCGGGTCCGCAATCCCATGGTTCGGCCACCAGTTTGACCGTGCCCAAAACGGGATCCTGGCTACAGGCCTTCAGAAAGCCACTTTGGTTATCGAATCCATTTGGTTCACGCGCGAGAATCGTCCCGAGATCGAACCGGAAACCGTCAACATGCGTTTCCGTTACCCAGTAGCGTAGGCTATCCGTCACCATCTGGATGACCCGCGGATGACTAAGATTGACGGTATTCCCGGTCCCGGTGTCATTGATGTAATAGCGCGGGTTGTCGGGCATCAGCCGGTAATAGGACGCGTTGTCGATTCCCTTGAATGACAAAGTAGCGCCCCGCTCATTGCCTTCCGCAGTGTGATTGTAAACGACATCCAGAATCACTTCCAAGCCGGCGTCATGAAACCTCGCCACCATTTCCTTGAATTCGCGCAAGGTATGCTCGCGTTCCGAGGCGTAGCGTGGGTCAGGCGCGAAGAACCCGATCGTGTTGTAGCCCCAATAATTTGTTAGGTTATTTTCCAAAAGATGCGCGTCGTTGATAAAACTATGGACCGGTAGCAGTTCCACGGATGTTACGCCCAGATCCTTGATGTGTCGGATCACCTCCTTTTGGCCAAGGCCGGCATATGTGCCGCGCAACTTCTCCGGGACGGCGGGATGCAACTGGGTGAAGCCTTTGACATGCATTTCGTAGAAGATCGTATGATCCCAGGCCACCGGATGCCGGTTCGGTTCGCCGTGCCAGTCGAATCCGGGATCTACAACGACCGATTTCGGCATGAATTTGGCGCTATCGCGCTCATCAAACGTCAAATCATCGCCCTCGGCGCCAATGGTGTAACCATAACAGGCCGGATCCCAAATCAGCTCACCGGTATGACCCTTGGCATACGGGTCCAGTAACAATTTATTCGGATTGAAGCGGTGTCCTTGCTCCGGCGCGTACGGACCATGGACCCGATATCCATAAGGCTGACCGGGACCGACCCCCTCAATCCAGCCGTGAAAAATCTGGTCAGTATACTCTGGCAGTGTGAAACGGTCCGTTTCAGTCTGCCCGGCTGAATCGAATAGACAGACCTCGACTTTGGTGGCGTTCGCCGAAAATAAAGAGAAATTCACGCCCTTGCCGTCCCAGGTGGCGCCGATCGGATGCGGCCGGCCCTCACGAATTCGCCGATATGAACCAGCCGTCACGAGCCTCTCCATTGTTTTGCAGTTTCTTGGCAAATGTGGTTTTTTGTCGGGCTGGCGCAAGACGATCTGGTGGAGATCGACGTTAAACAAGCGCCATGATTCGTGGCTCTGTTAACGGTAGGCGAGGAGAAACGCCCGAACATGAACACCATCGATCTGATCAAATCCTACCACGCCCACATCTATTTCGTTGGTACGGCGGAGCGGGAAGCCGCCGTACTGTTGCGCCAGGACATCGCTGAGCGATTTCGAGTGCGGCTCGGTCGGTGGCATGAACAGCCGATCGGACCGCATGATCAGCCTATGTATCAGGTGGCGTTTAGGGTCGAGCAATTCGCCAGTTTCGTGCCCTGGTTGATGATCAACAGGCGCAATTTGACGATTTTGGTGCATCCTAACACTGGATCACCGCGCCTCGATCACCTCGACCACGCACTGTGGTTAGGCGAAAAACTGCCCATCGTGCGGCCTGAACAATTGCCGGCTCGGGAAAACGCCGAAGAAGACCACGCCGTCGAACCCAATACCAACCCAACCCTTACGCCTTGATATCGACGTCGCCGACAAATTGGCAGAGGCGATTTATATAGAACCTCTTAATAATGATACAATTTAGGCGGGCATGAAAGAAATTTATTGACAAATGCTTCCGGAGGTTGCATTGATTCTCGAACACATCGGAGGTGGCGATGAAAATACTATCTTTTGAGACGTTTCCAACCAAAAAAGACTTAATGATCCCGTTTTTGCGGTCTCGCTTGGCGATCGTCGATGAAACGACGGATAGCGAGGAAGCGCTCGATCTGGTCAAATTCTACGATTACGATGTGATATTGCTCAGAATTTCCGAAGAGCGTCTGGCTGACATCGATATCGTAAGAAAACTTCGAATCGCACGCGCACGAGCGCCGATCGTCGCGGTTGCACGGGCAATGAGTGAAGCGGCACGGTTGCGCGTACTCCAAGCTGGCGCCGACGATCTGATCGTTGATGCATTATCTCATGAAGAGGTGTTCATGAAGGTGCAAAACCTGATCCGGCGAAACCGCGGGTTCAGTGATAACGTGCTGCGGATCGGGGCAGTCGAAATCAATATGAACGCTAAAAAAATTTCTGCCAAAGGGCGGCCGGTAACGCTGACGAAGAAGGAATACCAGATTGCTGAAATCCTTGCGCTTCGCAAAGGCAACGTCCTGAGCAAGGAAGCGATCCTGGACCACCTTTACGGTGGATTGGACGAACCCAATCCGAAAATCATCGACGTTTTCATTTGCAAGATCCGCAAGAAGTTGCAGATGATGGGGGTCGATGATTTCATTGAAACAAATTGGGGTCGCGGTTATATGGTGATCGATCATCGCCTCGACGCTGGGACTGAGACGGAACTAACGTCACCGCCCCTTTCGACGGATCTTCCGGCTCGCGCGATCGCCTAAAATTGCTATTAAGGAGCCTGATCCTGCGCCAACCTCCCGGCGTAGGCGTTCGGTCAATTGAATATATTTTGCTGGCTCACGGATGCCGACCTGCACCCGCACCGCATCAATGTTCTCCTGAAGAAGTCCTTCAAGGTCCTCTCCTGGGAGCCAGGCCGCCCGTCGCCCATTTCGCGCGGCTTCCCCGACCGATGCCATAACGCCGCGGGGATTGATCCCCGCCTTCCGTAGGGCCCGCCAAATATGCAACATTCCAAATCCGGCGATGACCCGGAAACTCCGAATATTCTGCTGCTGGTACGAGAACGCCAGGACACACACCTCACCCAGCTCATCCCGTCCATAACCCGTCAGAACGTGGTACAGGTCATGCATATCTCGCATTCGGGCCGCAAAGATCTTAACGGCCTCATCCGGTGATGAAAACGTGCGGATATTATCCCCAGCCACTTCCACCAAACCCTCGGCGGAGAGGTTTTCTTGCGACATGAAGTCAAGATAGTGTCGCCCAAGTGAACCATCCGGCATTGCGGCCAGAGCATCATGGTCGGACAAGGTCGCCAACAACGAACGGCGCTCCGTAATCACAATGCGCCCGACCGGCGACTCGCAAAACCGCCTGAATGGCTTCACACCGGACCGACCACGTAATGCTTCGGTCAACAGGAAAACCTGCTTGGTATCCTGCGGGTCCCGAAGCAGCCGGGTGATTGCCAGCAAAGCAGCAATCGGCCGCACCCGCGCAGGCCGCGTCGCTCCGGACCTTTCGCTTGATGCATCAAGTATGCTGCTCGCAGACATTTGCTGTACCCCGGTCTCGTCTAATGCTAGCTAAATTTATCTACCGCTACTGACAATTTTGTCAGAAAAACGGTCAGTTTGATGACGCTATCGCCCACTAAATGCAAACGCACACGCAGAACGGCGGAAGACGCAAAACGCGTGATCCTTGACGCCGCAGAGCGCCTAGTTTCCCGCGCCGGCCCCGCCGGTCTGCGAATCCAAGACGTCGCCGCTGAAGTCGGGCTGACCCATTCAGTCATTCTGCACCACTTCGGCAATCGCGAAGGCCTGATGAGGGCGCTCAATCAACGGGTCCTCGAAGATCTACGGCTAAGTCTTAAGAACATCCTACAAACTTCCAATGATCGGGCGCCAGATGTACTTGAACAAATGCTCGAGAGCGTGTTCACGGTGTTCCGCAGTGGTCTGGCCCAACGGCTCGTATGGCTCGGGTCGACTCGACTCCCTTCGGACGAACCGTCGAGCTTATTCTTTCAAAACCTCGTGGATGTTCTACATCAGCATCGCCTTTGCTTGTCCGGCGACACTACCGTGCCGCGCGAAGACACCCAGATGATGATCTATCTTGTCGCCATGGCGGCCGTGGGGGACGCAGTGATCGGGGGCGATCTTCTGAATCATTCGGATAACACGGCGGAAGCGGCCTCGCGACGAGGGTTCCGATCCTGGTTATCGCGCCTCCTTCAAGCGCATCTGAATACTGGTCATGCAACTACCGCATAGAAATACAGTAGAGCTATGCTATATCAGCATAGCAATGTCACCGCGTTGTGTTCTATTCACCGCTTTCGCTTTGACTTAAAGGGCAAAGCTAGATGCATCGCACGTGCCGCGAACCCGGATGGGTACAGCAACGACGAGACGCATCCTGGTAGGTCGAGAGTCGGTCCGTCTGGACCGGGATCAATTAGGAGACGCCTATGTTGGTTGAGCGGACGTTATCGATGCGAAGTCCGCGCATCATCGCCTGAACAGAACACGTCCGCTTCGGGCGCTTTCTGTCGTTTGCTGGTTTAACCCGCGGCCGCCGGACAATCCGGCGCACCCGTTGTTTTCGCGAGGACGATTCGATGAGCTTGATCCAAAACCGCGCTGCCGTCGCGCCATTGCACCAACATCTGTCTCTGGCCCCCGAAGCCACTCCGCAGCTGCCGAACGTCGCCAGTATGGTGGCGGCGCTCCGGCCTGAAGAGCCGCTGCACTGCATCCGCCCGGCCGCAATCGCCACGTCCGCTGGCGCTTTCGCGCAGGCGTTTAACGGCGAGACCCTCTATGCAGTAAAATGCAATCCCGAACCTGCCGTGCTGCGCGCACTTTGGAATGCCGGAATCCGCCATTTTGACTGCGCCTCAATCGCTGAGGTCAGCCTGGTGCGCCGCATGTTCCCCGGTGCTGCGATCCATTTCATGCACCCGGTCAAATCCCGGGCGGCGATCCGGGATGCTTGGATCGTCAACGGCGTCCGCGACTTCGTGCTGGATAGCTTCGACGAATTGAACAAAATTCTGCTCGAAACCAGCACGCCCGAAGCCGCCGCGCTGAACGCCCGCCCAGGCCTGTTTGTGCGCCTCGCTTTGCCGAAAACCGCCGCAATGATCGAGCTGTCTTCGAAATTCGGCGCGGATGTCGCCACGGCTGCGGCCTTGCTGCGGGCGGCGCGTCCGGCCGCGGGCAAGCTTGGTGTCGCCTTCCATGTCGGTTCGCAGTGCATGGATCCGCTGGCCTGGCGAGATGCTATGGCGATCACCGGCTTGGTGATCCAACAGGCCGGCGTCCACGTCGACGTCATCGACATCGGCGGCGGTTTTCCGGTCGCGTATCCGGACATCGACCCGCCGCCGCTCGGCGCCTTCATGGCGGAGATTGACGCCGCGTTCGACGCGCTGGACTTGCCGGACACACGCCTTTGGGCGGAGCCAGGCCGCGCGCTGGTCGCAGGCGGTGCCTCCGTGGTTGTGCAGGTACAACTGCGCAAGGGCAACATGTTGTATGTGAACGATGGCGTCTACGGCTCGCTCGCAGATGCTGGCACGCTCGGCTTCCGGTTCCCGACCCGGCTAATCCGCGCCAGCGGCGCGCAGGCTGCCGCACCGGAAGCAGCGTTCGGTCTGTTCGGTCCGAGCTGCGACGCGCTGGACGTGATGCGCGGTCCATTCATGCTGCCAGATGACGTTGCGGAAGGGGACTGGATCGAGATCGGCCAACTCGGCGCCTACGCGTCCTGCCTACGCACCGCGTTCAACGGCTTTGACCGCGCCGCGCTGGTGGAAGTCGGGGACAACTCGATGCTGGAAACAGCGGGCTATGGCGCCGCGGAGGCGCCCTTGGCCTGCGCCGCCTGAACGGCACGGTCGGCACAGCAGATTGCAGGCACTTGCGGGTATGATGCTGCTGATCACAAGGCGTCTGCCGCCCGCTGTTGAGGCCCGCGCCGCCGCGGAATACGAGTTGCGCCAACTCAATATGGAAAGCGCGTTTGACCCGGCATCGCTGCTCGACAGCGTTGCCGGCGTCGACGCGATCCTCTGCACGCCAGCGGACCGCTTCGATGAGGCGGTGATCCGTCAGCTCCCAAAATCGGTGAAAGTCATCGCGACCTTCAGCGTCGGCACGGAGCATATCGATATCGCCGCGGCGACCGCCGCGGGAATTGAGGTTCGCAACACGCCAGATGTGCTCTCGGTCGCGACCGCTGAACTCGCCCTCATGCTGATGCTGATGGCGGCCCGGCGGGCCGGCGAAGGCGAGCGCCTGTTGCGCGCCGGACAATGGCGAGGGCTGACCCCCACCTTCCTGCTCGGGCGCGGCGTGGTAGGCAGAACCCTCGGCATATTCGGCATGGGCAGGATCGGCCGCGAACTCGCTCGCCTGGCGCGCGGTCTGGACATGACCATCCATTATCACAACCGGTCCAGGCTCGCACCGGAACTGGAGGCCGGCGCCATCTACGATGCCGACGAAAACAGCTTCCTCGCCTCGTGCGATTTTCTCTCCATCAACGTCCCCGGTGGTGCCGCCACCCGGCACTGGCTTGATGCCAAGCGGATCGCGCGCATGCGACCGGGCGCCATCGTGGTCAATACCGGCCGCGGTTCAACCATCAACGACGACGCCCTGATCATGGCGCTTCGGAACGGGCACCTCGCCGCCGCGGGCCTTGACGTCTTTGATGGCGAACCAAACCTACACCCCGGTTATCTCACTTTGGAAAACGCAGTCCTGCTCCCGCATATCGGCAGCGCCACCGCGGAAACCCGCAACGGCATGGGTTTCCTGGCATTGGACGGGATCGCCGCCGTCTTGGCGCTGTAAAGCGCGGTCAAGAGCGATCAGGCTCGAACTTTTTCATCCCCCGGCGATACGCGTTTTCGGCTCGCGCCAGCGCGAACCTTAAATGGTCGCACGCAAACTACTGTTCCGACAGCGCGGCGGTTGTCGTCTCCCGCGACTTCAACAGGTCACGGATTTCCTCCAGCAGGGATTCGGTCGGCGTGGGCACGGGGTCGGCTGGGGCGGGCGCATGGTGGAGTTTGGAGATCAGTCTGACCATCCAGAAAATTGCCGTGGCGACGATTAAAAAATTGATTACGGCATTTAGGAACACGCCGTAGTTGATCGTCACCGCGCCGGCTTTCTGCGCATCCGCGAGCGTCGCCTCAACTGGCCCTTTCAACGTGATAAAATGGTTGGAGAAATCCACCCCGCCCGTGAGCAAGCCGATAACGGGCGTAATAATGTCCTTCACCAAACTGCCGACGATGCCGGTGAACGCGGCACCGATCACGACGCCGACAGCCAGGTCCACAACGTTGCCGCGCAAAATAAAGGCACGAAAATCATCAACCCAACCAGGTTTGTTCATATGTAGCAATTCGGGCAAAGGGCATTCTCCTGAGACGTTAGGCGGACCGACAATCTTTCTGGCATCGCCCGCCAACGCGGGACTATGTTCGGAAGGTAAATTGATTGCGATTGGTACTGATAGGCTGGCGCGGAGGACGATGGACATGAACGATGCGAAAACGTCACTAGGACAGAAAATCCTAAAGGTGAAGAAGCAAAAGGGCCTGAGTTGGAACGACATTGCCGCGGCACTTGGCCATGCGCCGGTCTGGACCTGCGCCGCCTGCCTCGGTCAGATGTCGATGACGGCGGAGACCGCGCAAAAGGCTGCCGATCTGCTCGGCCTGTCGGCCGAGGAGGCCGAACTGCTCGCAGACATTCCCTATCGCGGCTCCCTGCCGACAGCCGTGCCCGCGGACCCGTTGATCTACCGCTTCTACGAGCTGGTCAGCGTCTATGGGACCACGTGGAAAGAGCTGATCCACGAAGAGTTCGGGGACGGGATCATGAGCGCCATCGACTTCGACATGACCCTTGAGCGGCAGCCGGACCAGAAGGGCGACCGAGTTCGCATCACGATGAGCGGGAAGTTCCTACCGTATAAGCGCTATTGATCGCTTGCCCGGCGCGGCACGGATTTGGGAGAAGGTTGATCCGTCCCAGCCGGAGAGTGCCATGCGCGCCGTTCATAACCTTGCCTTTGCCGCATCTATACTAACCTTGCTCGCGGGCTGCGGTCGCGAGGAGCCGGATCGGCTATCCGGCGGCACGGCAGGGGGCGCCGCAACGGGGGCCGTCATCGGCCTGGTCGGCGGGCCTGTCGGCGTCGTGATCGGTGCCGGCATCGGCGCCGGCGTCGGCGCGCTGACTTCGACCAACACGACGCCGAAGCAGGTTAATCTTGGCAAACCGATTTGGGATCACTCAATCAGCGTGAACTGACCACAACGATGCCCCCCGTGTTTATACCGCGCCGACGACATAGGCCCGCAGGCTATCCACCTCATGCTCCTGCTGGGTGATCCGCGCCGCCACCACGTCACCGATAGAGACCAGCCCAATCAACTGCCCGTCCGCCACAATCGGCAAATGCCGGAACCGGCCATTGGTCATGATCTGCATCGCCTCAGGCACCGAAATCTCCGGGGAAGCCGTGGTCGGATGCGCCGTCATCAGCTGCGCCGCCGTCAGCTCTAGGGTGTGGGCGCCTTCTTTCGCCAGGCTGCGTACAATATCCCGTTCGGACAAAATTCCGACCAGCTCGGCCTCGTCCACCACCAGCACGGCGCCAATGCGTTTTTCTCCGAGCACATTGACCACGCCGCTAATTGTCATGCTGGGCGGGACCGAGATAAAGCCCGCCGCCTTATTCTTCAGAATCGTCTTTAAGGTCATTGTTTGTTCCTCCAGATTTTTCATTATGTAGTGAGTTGGCACGGCGATCAAACAAAATCTGCGCGCCGGATCATTGCGGCACAACCTAGGGGCGCAGATTTGACTACGCCGCGGCTCCGACCATAATTTGGGTTTCCACCAGCGCCGCGAAACTGCCGCGCGCCGCCAGTAGCTGCGTGAAACTGCCCCGCTCAACGATCCGCCCTTCATCAAACACCAGTATCTCATCGGCATCCCGGATCGTGGATAGCCGGTGGGCAATGATGAAGCTGGTCCGCCCCACCATCAGCGCCCGCAACGCGCGGCCCACTTTGGCCTCGGTCGCGGCATCCAGCGCGCTGGTCGCCTCATCGAGCACTAGAATCGGCGGGTCCTTCAAAATCGCCCGCGCAATCGCCAGCCGCTGCCTCTGCCCGCCAGACAGGTTCACGCCCCGCTCGCCGATCATCGTATCAAATCCCTTGGGCTGCGCGCGAATGAAATCCAACGCCTCCGCCATACGGCAGGCATTGTGCAACTCGAACTCGCTGGCATCTGGCTTGCCGACCAACAGATTCTCGCGAATTGACCGGTTGAACAGCAGGCTGTCTTGGAACACCACGCCGATCGCGCCGCGCAGGCTGTCCAGCGTGACGTCCCTGATATCCTGACCGTCGATCAAAATCCGTCCACGGGTTGGGTCCCAATAGCGTTGCAGCAATGCCATAGTGCTGGACTTGCCGGCGCCAGTGGCACCCACCAGCGCTACCACGCTGCCTGGGCGGGCGGTAAAGGAAATATTGGCGACCGTCGGAATGCCGGTGACATATTCAAACCCGACATTTTCGAAGGATACTTTGCCCGCCGTCACCTGCAATGGCCGCGCGGCCGCCAGTTCGTGGATTGTGCTTTCGGCATCCAGAACCGAGAAGAAGTCGGTCAGCGTCGGCATTTGCAGAAAGAGCCGGGAGATAAAGCCCATCGCTGCGGTCAGCCGGCCGATCAACAGGGTCGCAAACCCCATGAATGACACGATCGCGCCGATACTGGCGGCGCCTTGCAAATGCAGGATGGTGCCGATCATGAATATGGTAATCACGGTAATCGTGCTGGCCGCGGAGGTAACTACGCTCAGCACCGCCCACCAGTTCAGCACCGGGAACTGTTTCTCCAGCACCATGTCGCCGGTCGCGCGGAAGCTTTTGGCCTCTTCGGCGAGCCGGGTGAACGCCTGCACCACTAGCACGTTCGCCAGCGCATCCTGCGCGGTCCCGGCGAGCGTTGAATGGTAGCCTTCCACCTGACGCTGCGCCGTCTCCGTCCTGCTGATCACCAAGATCGTGAAGGTACAGAACACCACCACCAGCACAATCAACGCGATCGCCAATTGCCAATTCAGAATGATGGTCAGCGGCAACAGCACCAATGCGCCCAGAAGTGTCGCCAGATGTTCGCGAAAGAACGACAGCCACATCCAGAACAGCCCGTCAGCGCCGGAAAGCATCATTTTCATCAACCGGCCGGATTGCCGGTCCCGATGGAATGCCGGCGGCAGCGACAGCACGTGCCGAAAATACCGCGCCATTGCATTCAGCCGGTTGCGGTGCGCCAGCCGTTCGGCCTGCACCGCCAGCATGATGTTGGCGCCAATGCTGACCAGCCCGATGCCCGCCCAGATCGCCAGCAAGAATTCCGCCCCGCGAATCACGGATTTGTTGGTCATGGTGTCCGACAGGGTGAGCAGGTTGATCACCCGACCGAACAAGACCGGCTCCGCGAACTGAAAGCCCATCACCAGCAGGTTGGCAACCACCAGGCCCATCGCCACGGCGGCATCAGGCCGGAGTAATCCGAGCACACGTGCGTAAATTCGGATAAACCTCACAGCCGCCCCGCACTCCCGAAAACCGCCATCCTCTGGCCCCCCATCCACGATAATCACGTGTTATTAGGTATCCGACTGTGGCGATTTAAGGCCAGATTTTGCTCAAGCTTTGGCGATCAATCAGCAAGCTGAATCGGCATAAGACTTTCCCATTGGTTAACCGGGTCAGGATTCCCAGCCGCCGCGCTGCCGCCCAGATGGCGGATCGTCCCGGCCACCGCGTTCAAGGCCGTGGTAATCGCCCCCTCGGCCCAACCGGCAGTCCAGGAAATATCGTCACCCGCCAGGAAGATACCGCGCTGATGCGCAGGCAGCCCATCCTGGATAAAATGGCTGAACAAGCGGCGCTGGTAGCGATAATGGCCGGGCAGATTAGCTTTGAATGCCCCCATGAAATTCGGGTCGAACTCCCAGGAAATCGTGATGGGAGAGCCGATTATATGCGCCGCAATATTAACGGACGGATAGATTTGCTTCAGTGAGTGCAGCATCAGCCGCACCCGCTCATCGAGGGGAAGCGAAATCCACTTCATCGCGTCGTCGTTCCACGTATATGACAAACAAATAACCCCGGGTTTACCCGGTTCGTTATCGAATAAATAAGTGCCCCGCGTCATCCGGTCGGACAACGTGATGCTCATCGTGTCGCGGCCAGTGATTGGGTCCAGCTCGCGCCAGAACGGCCGGTCCACCATCACGAAGGTTTTTGACGACTGCATGTAGTGGCTGCGCTCCATCGCCATCCACAGATCATGGTGGAACAGCGATTCCGCGCAATCGATGCGCGCGGACAGCAGCCAGACCTGGCAGGTCACGATCATCGCCGGAAATACCGCCATATTCCCGTAGCGGTCGGTGACGGCAAACCCACCGCCATCGGCCGGCGTCATCCGCGATACCCCCGGCCGCGGCGTCCCCGCGTGCAACTTCGCCAGGGTCGTGGCGGCGGGCCAGTGCTTCATCGTGGCCGGCGCGTGAGCCCATAGCCGGCGCGGCAACTGCTCGATCCCGCCGACTACAGAGCGATGGTCGTCATCAGCCCCTGTTGCCACCACGCGAAGAATTTCCAGAATCGAATTCGGGTAGTCGGTGTCCCAACCGCCAGTGCCAAACCCAACCTGCCCAAAAATTTCCCGCGCCCGAAACCCCAGCCGCTTGAATGCCGCTGACTTCGCGATGAAGCCGTAAAAACTCTCTTCATCCAGCCGCTCTACCAGCGGATTCCAGACTGACTTCACCGCCCGAGGATTGCGCGCCAGAATCGCCGCCTGCAACGCGGCGAAATGCGCCCCCTGATCCAACGCCTGCGCCCAGGCTTGCTCGACCTCCTGAAACACCGGTGGCAGATCGGACGCACGGCGCGCGTAAAACGCCTGGCCGCCCAGTTCGATCAAGGTGGAGTGCGCGGCATCCGTCAGTGGATTGGGAAACGGCACGGTCTCCAGCCCCACCAGGTCAAGATAGTGGAACAAGGCGGTCGATGACGGCGGAAACCGCATCGCCCCCAGCTCCGCAAACGCTCCGTCACCATCCTTGAACGGCTCGGAACGCATCCGCCCGCCGATCCGGTCGGCCTCATAGATCACCGGCTTCAAACCTAGCTTCATCAACTCATAAGCGGCGACGATTCCGGCGATTCCCGCGCCGATTACCGCGACCTCGCTGCCGAACGCGGCCTCCGGAACGCTACCAAGGCCCGCTGAATTTTTTAAAAAATCATCATAGGCGAACGGAAAGTCCGGCCCGAACATCGAAAGCGGGCGCATCACCGCGCGAGTGACGCATACAGCTCCGGCCGGCGGTCGGCGATCAACGGATCGGCCTTGCGTACCTTCGCCTGATGCGCGGCGTCGCATTCGGCGAAAATCAGCGCCTCGCCCGAACCGGCGGCAGCCAGCACCGCGCCGTCCGGCCCGCAAATGCTGGACAATCCGATATAGTTCAGCCCGTCATCGTCACCGGAATGATTCGCATAGGCCACATAGAGCTGGTTCTCATAGGCGCGCGCTGGAATCACATGGCGCGCGACCTGGGTGTAGGGTGCCATCTGCGCGGTCGGGATCAGCAGAATATCCACGCCGGCCAAGGCCAGCAGCCGCGCCGGCTCAGGAAACTCGATGTCATAACAGATCAACAGCCCGATTTTAAAACCAGCTAGCTCCGTCATGCCAAATTCATCGCCCACGGCCTTGAACATCGCCCGGTCCAGATCACCGAACAGATGCGACTTGCGATAATTCAGTAGCACCGCGCCATCCGGGCCGATCAGTACCGCCGCATTAGCAACCTTATCACCCACCAGCTCCGGATACCCGAATACCAGCGCGATGCCTTGCGTGCGGGCAATATCTTGTGCCGGCGCCAGGCCCTCCGCCGTCACCGCCCAGCGCCGCGCATTCTCCGGCCCGATATTGTAACCGGAAAGGTACATTTCAGGCAGCAGCAAAATATCCGCGCCGGCCGTCCGCGCTTGGCCGGCCTTCTCCGCCATCAGCGCAAACGCGCCCCCTAGATCGTTAATTCGTCCAGGTCCCTGATACAGCGCGATTTTCATCCGCGTAGCGTAACCTTAAACATTGAACCTGAACAATAGCACGTCGCCGTCTTTCACCACGTAATCCCGGCCCTCGACGCGCAGCTTGCCAGCTTCGCGCGCGCCCGCCTCACCCTTGCCGGCCACGTAATCCTCATAGGCGACGGTTTCCGCGGCGATGAAGCCCCGCTCGAAATCGCCATGGATCACGCCGGCCGCCCCCGGCGCCTTGGTGCCCCGCACGATCGTCCAGGCCCGCGTCTCTTTCGGCCCGACGGTAAAATAGGTGATCAATCCCAGCAGCCCATAACCGGCCCGAATGACCCGATCCAACCCGCTATCCGTCAGACCCAGATCAGTCAGAAATCCCGCGCGATCCGCTTCCGGCAACTGACTGACCTCGGCCTCGATCGCGGCGGACACCACCACATACGCCGCCCCCTCGCGCACCGCCATCTCCGCCACGCGGGCGCTCTGCGCATTGCCGGTCGCGGCGCTGGCCTCCTCCACATTGCACACATACAGGACTGGCTTCGCGGTCAAAAGGTTCAGCCGCTTCGCCGCCTCCGCATCGGCCGCCGCGATCGCAGTCCGTGCCGGCCGTCCCGCTTCAAGCACCGCCAATATCGGCTCCATCAGCGCCACATCCGCGGCGGCGTTCCGGTCATTCCCCTTGGCCTTCTTCTGCAAGGCCGGCAGCCGCTTCTGCAGGCTGTCAAGATCAGCCAGCATCAGCTCGGTCTCCACTGTCTCGGCATCGCGGATCGGGTCCACGCTGCCTTCCACATGAGTAACGTCGTCATCCTCGAAACACCGCAGCACGTGGACGATCGCATCAACCTCCCGGATATTGGCGAGAAACTGGTTGCCCAACCCCTCGCCTTTCGACGCGCCGCGCACCAGCCCGGCGATGTCAACAAATTCGAGACTCGTCGGCACGATTTTCGCGGACTTCCCGATCTCCGCCAACACCTCCAGCCGCCGATCCGGCACCGCCACCCGGCCGATATTCGGCTCGATCGTGCAAAACGGATAATTCGCCGCCTGCGCCGCCACCGTCGCCGTCAACGCGTTGAACAGCGTCGATTTGCCGACGTTCGGCAGCCCAACGATCCCGCAATTAAACCCCATGTCTTTGATCCTTGGTAAGCAGCGCGACGCGGGAGCCAAAATCCTCCGGCTTGCCCTGCGCCAGCAATGCCGCCTCATCCGCCACCGCGTCCAGGCAAGGTAACAGCCAGTCCAGATCAGCCTTGGAGAAATCGCTCAGCACGTGCCCCAACACCCGCGCCTTATCGCCGGGATGGCCAATTCCCAGCCGCACCCGCCAATAATCCGGCGTGCCCAGTTGCTGGTCGATGCTGCGCAACCCGTTATGCCCGGCTGCACCACCACCGCGCTTCACACGGATTTTGCCAGGCGCCAGGTCCAATTCGTCATGAAACACCGTTATTTCGGCTGCCGGAATTTTGAAGAATCCCGCCGCAGGTTGCACGGCGTCGCCGGACGCATTCATATAAGTCAGCGGCTTCAGCGCCAGAATCTTTTCGCCGCCCACCGCGCCATCCGCGCACAGCCCTTTAAACCGCTGCCGCCATGGGGAAAACCCATGGCGGCGCGCGATCACGTCCAAGGCCATGAAGCCGATATTGTGCCGGTTGCGCGCCATGCCTGGCTCCGGGTTGCCCAGGCCAACCCAAAGCAGCATGGCGGCAAAGCGACTATTTCTTCTTGGCGGCCGGCTTGGCAGCCGGCGCCGCGGCTTTGGCGGGCGCCGCTCCCTTTGCTGGCGCCGCGGCTTTCGCGGGTGCGGCCGCGGCCTTGCCAGGTGCCTTGCTGCCGCCCTTGGCCGCAGCGGCAGGGGCAGCCGCCGCTCCCGGCTCGGCGGCGGCTTCCGCGATCACCGTCGGCGGCGCGACCGTCGCGATCACAAAATCCCGGTCGGCAATCACCGGCTTCGCGTCCCCGGTCCCGATCAGATTATGCCAGCGGATGTTCTCGTTGATATCCAGCGGGCCCAGATCAGCCTCGAATTTCTCCGGAATGCTGTCCGGATCGCACGCCACCTCGACCGTGTGCCGCACCACGTTCAGGACGCCGCCGCGTTTGATCCCCGGTGACGTCCCTTCGTTCAGAAACACCACCTGGACCGCCACACGAATCCGCTCGCCGGGTGCCAGGCGTTGAAAATCCACATGCTCGGGCTGGTCCGAAACCGGATGAAATTGTACGTCGCGCATCAGGGCACGGGTCTTCTGCTCACCCAACTGAATTTCATACAGGCGCGAGCGCCAGCCGCCGCGCTTCAGCTCCCGCATCACCGCGCGCGGGTCCAAAGCGATCAGCGACGGCTCCTGCTTCGCGCCGTAGATCACCGCGGGGACCTTGCCCGCACGCCTCGTCGCCCGCGCCATCCCCTTACCGGCCCGCGAACGCGACTCAGCCTCAATCAATTCGAAATTGGCCATCATCCGCTCCTATAAACGCCAAAAGCCGGCCTCCAGGGGTGCCGGCGACGCAGGCCATAGCCCACCCGTCCGGATTGTTCAACCGGCCCTTGGCGCCCAGCGCCTCGGCAACTACTTGACCATATCACCGACTTCAGGTTTCCGTTTTCATGATCAAGGCAAAGCGCAACGTCATTTTCACGCTGGCCGCGATCCTAACCGGGCTGATCGCCATCGCCTTCGGCATCGGCGTTGTGCACGCCCACAATTTCTTCCTCACCCTCACCAAAAATCGCCCCTGGCTGCCCTTCCTTCTCTGTCCCGGCGGCCTCGCCGGTATCGTCTATATCACCCGCCGCGCCTTTCCGGGCGCCCAAGGCAGCGGCATCCCGCAAGCGATCGCCGCCTTGCAGATGCAACGCCAGGAAGACGTGGACGGCGTCCTGTCCTGGCGGATCGCCGTAGGCAAATTCCTGCTTACCCTCGCCGGCTTCGCGGTCGGCGCTTCGATCGGCAAGGAAGGCCCGACGGTGCAGATCGGTTGCACCGTTATGAACATCTGCGGCCGGATCGGGCTGGAACGCACCCGCGCCTTGGAGCGCCTGCTGATCATGGCCGGTGGCGCCGCCGGCATCACCTGCGCCTTCAACGCGCCGATCGCCGGCGTGGTATTCGCGATGGAGGAAATGTCGCACGGCATCGATGAGACCATGCTGCGCTCGATCATTCTGGCCGCCTTCGTCAGCGGCGTCACTTTGTTCGGCGTGCTCGGCTACCAGCCCTATTTCGGCTATTCCCCGCAGCAGGTCGCATTCGGCGCGGAATGGCTGGTGATCGCGCTTTGCGCCGCGGTCGCCGGCCTGGCGGGAGGCTGCTTCGGGCAAATGATCGTCGCCCCCGCGCGCATCCTGCCAAAGCGCTTAACAGCCCTGGCGCAGCGCCGGCCCATCGTATTCGCCGCCGCCTGCGGTCTCGCTCTGGCCGCCATCGGCTTCGCCTCCGGCGGTCAGGTCTACGGGTCCAGCTACGGCGAAGCTCGCGCCGCGCTGCAGGGCCAAACCCTGCCGCCGATCGATTTCGGCGCGCTGAAATGGGCCGCCACGATGGTCTCCTACCTCTCCGGCATCCCCGGCGGCATTTTCGCGCCGTCGCTTGCGGTCGGCGTCGGCGTCGGCGTCATGTTCGCCCATATTTTTTACGGGCTGCCGGTCGCGGCGCTGGCGATGGTCGGCATGGCCGGATATTTCTCTGGCGTGGTGCAATCCCCTTTCACCGCGACAGTGATCGTCATCGAAATGACTAGCGACCCAGCCATGACCGTCCCGGTCGGCCTCGCTGCCCTGATCGGCGCGCTCACCTCCCGCCTGGTCTGCAGAGAACCCGCCTATCACGCGATGGCCGCGCAATTTTTGCGCGCGATCGAGCAGAACCAATTGCCCGCGGAGGGAACTGCGGATGCTACTCGTCTCTCAGAGTCCGCCCCATGATGCTGGCCATCGTCCCGGCGATATCCATCTCGCCCGCTAACAACGCTGACACCGCCTGCGCAATCGGCATTTCCACCCCGACCGCCACGGCGCGCGCCAGCAGGGCCGGCGCCGTCGCGACACCTTCGGTAACGCTGGTGCGGCTGCGCAGGATCGCCGCAAGCGCCACGCCCTTCCCCAACTCGAACCCCAGCGAATAATTGCGGCTCTTGCTGCCGGTGCACGTGAGCAACAAATCGCCCAGCCCCGACAGCCCGGACACCGTCTCCGCCCGGCCACCCAACGCCACTGTCAGCCGCGCGATCTCCGCGATCCCGCGCGTGATCAGCGCCGCGCGCGCGTTCTCGCCGAGACCCGCGCCCATCACCACGCCGGCGGCAATGGCCACCACGTTTTTCACCGCACCACCCAATGCGGCACCCAAGATATCGGTGCTGCCGTATAGCCGCAGCTTATCGGTACGCAGCTGTTCCATCAGCCGCGCCCGAAAATCCGGTTCAGGTGTCGCCAATGCCGAAGCGGCCGGCAGCCCGGCCGCAATCTCGTGAGCAAAATTAGGCCCCGTCAGCACCGCCGCCGGCCGCCTTGGGTGCACCACCGCAGCCACTTCCGGCGGGAGCAGAAACGTATTCGCCTCAAGCCCCTTGCAGCACAGGACCAGCGGCGACGCACCCGCCGGCAACGCCATCAGCACCGCCCGCAAAAACTGCATCGGCACCGCCACCAGCAAAACCTCCGCGTCAGGAAACGAGGTAACGACGTCCAGATCATCCGGCAGCCTCACCCCCGGCAGCCGGCTATTTTCCCGTGCCGTATCCATCGCCGCCGCGCGGGCAGGATCACGCGCCCACAGCGCCACCCGACGCCCCATGCGCGCGTTCAGTGTTGCCAGCGCTGTCCCCCAGGCGCCCGCGCCAATGACCCCAATATCGTAACGTCTATTCATCGATCAGCCGTTCCACCGCGAATCCTGCGCCGGTCTCTCCCAGCACATGCGCCAGCGCCCCCAGAATTGGCGGCGCGGCCTGTTCAAACCCGAATGGCGGATTCACCACGACCAGGCCGCATCCGTTCAATCGCGCCGGATCCACCGGCTCCCGCACCCATAGCGACAGCGCGATCACATCGCGCAAACTCGTCAGCCGCAACCCTTCGAAAAACGCCCTTACCGGCGCCCGATGCTTCACCGGATACCAGGCCACAAACACCCCGCTCCGAAATCTTTCGTAAGCGCCGGCCAACGCCGCCAGCAAGACATCAAATTCATCCTGTCGCTCATACGGCGGGTCGATCAGCACCAGCGCCCGCCGTTCCGGCGGCGGCAGAAACGCTTTCAGCGCCGCATACCCATCGCGCCTGTGCACCGCCACGCGAGGATCATTGGCAAATTCCGCCTTCAGCGCCCGCGCATCCTCCGGATGCAGTTCGCACGCCACCAGCCGGTCACTGCCCCGCAGCAGCGCCGCGGCAATCGCCGGCGAGCCCGGATACAGCCCCAGCCGCTCGATCACGCCGAGATAATCTGCCAATGCGTCAAGCCGCGCCGCGCTGATCTTCGCAATACCATCCCGCCACTCCCCAGTCCGCGCCGCCGGCCCCGCCGTCAAATCATAACGCCCAACCCCGGCATGGGTATCCAGCGTCAGAAACGGCTTATCCTTCCGCACCATCGTCCGCAGCAGGGCCACCAGCAACGCGTGCTTCATGCAATCCGCGAAATTCCCGGCATGAAAGGCATGCCGATAATTCATAGCGGCCAACGCGGCCGGCACGGCGCCGTCAAATCGTCAGCAAACCCTGCGCGCAGCCGCTCGATCGCCGCCCAGGCCACCATCACAGCGTTATCGCCACAAAGCCGCGGCGGCGGCGCAATCAAGTTTTTGCTTTGCCCGCCAACGACTTCGGCTAATCGTGCCCGCAGCCGCTGATTCGCCGCAACCCCGCCCGCAATCACCACCGCCGTCGCGTTGGGCAGCATCGTCAGCGCATGTTGCAGCCGATCCCCCAGAATATCCGCGACCGCTGCCTGAAAACTCGCCGCGATATCCGCCGCCAGTTGCCGCGGCAAGGCTGCCTCGCCTTGTCCCAGCACCAACTGCGCAACCGCCGTCTTCAAGCCGGAGAATGAGAAATCGCAACCCGCCCGGTGCAGCAGCGGCCGCGGCAAACCGAACGCCGCCTCGTCACCATCGCGCGCTAGCGCCTCCAGCCCCGGCCCGCCCGGATAGGGCAACCCCAGCAACTTCGCCACCTTATCAAACGCTTCCCCCACCGCGTCATCCAGGGTCGTCCCCAGCCGCCGATACGCGCCCACGCCCTCCACTGCTACACACTGGCAATGGCCGCCCGACACCAGCAGCAGCAAATACGGAAACGCGGGCTGCACCGCCGCCAGCCCTGGCAGCCGCGCGGTAAGCGCATGCGCTTCCAGATGATTGATTGCGAGGTAACTTTTGCCAGCCGCCAGCGCAGCCCCTTTCGCGAACCCAGTCCCCACCAGCAGCCCGCCAATCAGGCCTGGCCCGGCCGTCGCCGCGATCGCGCCGAGATCGCCAAAGCCGAGACCCGCCTCCCGCAGCGCTTCCGCCACCATCGGCCCCAACGCCGCCAGATGTGCCCGCGCGGCAATCTCCGGCACCACGCCCCCAAACGCTGCATGGTCCGCGAGCTGGCTCAGTACCCGCTCCGCCAGAATTTCGCCATCTGGCGCCAGGATCGCCGCAGCCGTCTCGTCGCAAGAGCTTTCAATGCCCAGCACTGGCCCCGCCGGCTGTGTCACTTTTCTTTCCATCACTCTGGTTCTAGAGCACGCGCGTGCAATCCCTAACACAAGCCGTCAAGCCGCACCGCCGTGCACTGCCTTTAAGAGTGGGAACCCGCGCGTCGCCTCTCGCCCGCGCCCAGACTGCCACGTTCCTGGCCCTATTGCAGCATTTCTGCCCCGTCCTGCGCGGCATGGACGTGTTCGAAGAGCATGTCATCACCACTACCGGTGACGCGGTGCAGGACCGGGCACTCGCCGAAATCGGCGGCAAAGGCCTATTCGCCAAGGAAATCCACGAAGCCCTCGCGGCCGGGAGGATCGATTTCGCCGTCCACAGCCTCAAGGATCTGGAAACCACGCTCCCGCCCGGCATCACGCTCGCCTGCACGTTGAAACGCGAGGACGCGCGAGACGTCCTGATCCTGCCGCCCGGCCACGACACGCCGGACCCCACCGACCCCTACGCGGCTCTGCCGATCGGTGCCACGATCGGCTCCGCCTCCGTCCGCCGCCAGGCGCAGTTAAAGAACGCCCGGCCGGATCTGAAATTCGCGCTGTTGCGCGGCAATGTCGGCACCCGGCTTGCCCGCATCGCCGCCGGTGACATGGCCGCCACTTTGCTTGCTCTGGCCGGCCTCCGCCGCCTCGGGCTAGAACATCGCGCCAGTGTCGTCCTCAGCCCGGATCAGATGGTACCCTCCGCCTGCCAGGGCATTGTCGGCATCACCGTCCGCACCGCCGACACCGAACTACTCTCTCTATTATCCGGCATCGAGGACCCGGAAGCGCGCGCCGTCTCACTGGCCGAACGCGCCTTTCTCGCCGCCTTGGATGGTTCCTGCCGCACGCCAATCGGCGGCTATGCCCGGCTGCTGGACAACGGCGCGCTGCACTTGACCGGCCTGGTCGCCCGCGCGGACGGCTCGTTCCTCTTGAAACGAACCGCCACCGCGCCAAAAGCGGACGCGGAAAGACTTGGCCGCGAACTCGGCCTCGCGTTGAAAGCCGACAGCCCGCCCGACATTTTCGCGCCATGAGAATTCTGCTCACCCGCCCGGAACCCGGCGCCACCGCGACCGCCGGCCGGCTGACGGCGCTTGGACATGAGCCGATTCTCGCGCCCTGTCTCGCCATCAAGCCTCGCGCCGCGACGCTGCCGGACGAGACCGCCGCGATCATCGTTACCAGCGCCCAGGCGATCCCCGCTTTGCCGGCCCGGTTCCAAAACCTGCCCATTTTCTGCGTGGGAGACGCCACCGCCGGCCGGCTCCGCCAGGCCGGCTTTTCCTCCGTCGAAAGCGCGGCCGGCACCGCCGATGATCTGTTCCGCATCATCACCGCCCGCCGCCTTCCCGGCACCCACCTTCTCGCCTCTGGCCAACGCCAGGGTCTCGCTCTGGCGCGGCGATTGCGCGCGGCCGGCATCCCCGTCCTCCGCCGCGCGGTCTATGCCGCACGCCCCGTCCGCGCGCTGCCCGAGCCGGCCCGCGCCGCGCTTGCCTCCGGAAGCATTGGCGCCGCCTTGTTCTATTCTGCGGAAACCGGCCGCGCCTTCGCCCGCCTGCAGCCGCCCGACACAGGCAGCATCGACGCCTTTGCGCTCAGCCCCGCCGTGGCGGATGCCCTGCGCGGCTTGCCCTGGCGCGCGATCCATGTCGCTGTAGCGCCGACCGAAGCGGATCTCCTGGCCCTGCTCCCATGACCGACGATTTTCCTCCTCCCGATCCGGCGCCCGCACTTCCGGCCGATCCGCCGCCCCCGCCCGCCCCGGCGGCAGCTGTGGGTCCGGCCGCCGCCCCGCCGCCCCGCCGCGCCCTCTGGCCGCTGCTCGGCGTCATCGCCTTCCTGCTCCTCGCCGCCGGCGAGGCCTATCTGTTCCAACAGCAACGGCAAGCCAGCAACGACGGCGCAAAAATCGCCGCGTTACAGTCGCAGATCGCCGGCCTTCAACAGACCCCGGCCCCTGCGCCCGCCGCCGCCAATGCCCCCACCGCTGACCTTGCTCCGAAACTCGCCGCTCTGTCCGCCCAGCTCGCCGCTCTGCAAACCCTGTTCACCGCCGACCACGGCGCGCTGATCACCTTGCAGGCCAATAATATCGACCTCACCAAATTCTCCACCCAGCTCGACGCGCTACAGACGCAATCCAACGCCGACCACGCGACCCTCGCCGCGTTGCAATCCGCCACCACCAACCTCGACAAGCTGACCGCTAAAATCACCCTGCTCGGCAGGCTGGACGCCGCGCGCATGGCCCTGGATGCTGGCCAACCGCTCGGCGACATCCCCGACGCCCCGCCGACGCTCGCCCAATACGCGGGCACGCCACCGCCCACCCAGGCCGAGCTCATCCTCTCTTTTCCCGCCGCCGCCAGGGCCGCGGAATCCGCCAGCGTGGCCGCCGACGGTAAGCGCTCATATTGGTCCAACGTGCTGGCGCGCCTGGAAAACCTGATCACCATCAGCAACGGCACCCATGTCGTCATCGGCGCGCCCGCCGCCGCCGTCATCGCCCAGGCCCAAGCCGCGCTAAACGCCGGTGACCTCGCCGGTGCCGTCGCGGTGATCGACACGCTCAGCACCACGACCCAGGCCGCGATGGGCGACTGGCTGGCGCGGGCGCGCGCTTTGCTCGCCGCCCGCGCCGCCATCGTCTCTCTCGCCAGCGCCGGCTGACATGCTGCGCGCCGCTCGTTTCCTGATCATCGCCGTGCTGTTTCTGGCGCTGGCCTGGTTCATCGGCAGCATCCCCGGCACGCTGACCGCGCAGTCCGGCAGCTACACGGTGGAAACCTCCATCCCCGCCGCCATCCTGATCCTGTTCCTGATCGCCGTCCTCATGACCGTCCTGCTCCGCGTGATCGGCGGCCTGCGTCGCGCGCCTGGCGGTTTCTTCTCCTGGCGCGGTGCGCGCCGCCAGCGTCTTGGCGAAATCGCCACCCAGCGCGGCCTGACCGCGCTCGCGGCCGGTGACGCCGCCGCCGCCCAAGCCGAAGCCGGCCGTGCCTATAAATTGCTCGGCGAAACCCCGCTGGTGCTGTTGCTCACGGCTGAATCCAATCGCCTCGCCGGTAATCACGACCAGGCCGACGCCGCCTTCCAGAAACTGACCGCGCATAAGGACATGGCCTTCCTCGGCCATCGCGGCCTGCTCCGCCACCATCTTGCCCTCGGCAATCATGACACCGCCCACGCGCACGCCGCCGCCGCCGAGGCCACTTATCCCGGCAGTTCCTGGCTGAAGCGCAAACGCCTGGACATCGCCGTCGCCAAGAACGACTTTCCCGCCGCCCTCCGGCTGGCCCACAACCCGCTGGAAGTTGCCGCCCTGGCCACCGCCGCCGCCACGCAGACGGAAAACCCCCGCAAAGCCGTCGCCTACGCCAAACAGGCGGTGCGCGCCGACCCAACGCTCGCCCCTGCCGTGGTGGCCTATGCCGAGGCCCTGCGCAAAACCGGCCGCTTCCGCGCCGCTCGCCGCGCGCTGGCCGCCGGCTGGGCCAAAGCCCCACACCCGGCCATCGCCGAATCTTTCCTGCGCCCGTTCCAGACGCCGATCGAGCGCGCCCAGACCGTCACCGAACTGGTCGCCGCCAACCCCACCCATCCGGAATCCGAACTTCTCCTCGCTCAGACCTCAGCCGCCGCCCGTCTGACCGGCGAGGCCCGCCGCCACGCCCAGGCCGCCATCGCCGCCGGCCTGACCGACGGCCGGGCCGCGGACATCCTCGCCACCCTCGGGGACAATCCGGCCACGCTTGTCTCGCCCACCGCCACGCCACCCGCCTGGATTTGCAGCGCCTGCCACACCAGCCACGCCGCTTGGTCGCCCGCCTGCCCCGACTGCAAAAAGACCGGCACGCTCGCCTGGCGCGCCACAGGCACCGCCCTTGCTTGAATTAGAGGCGTTTAAATGTCATTTGAATGAATGTAGCGCGGATGTTCACCCATCCGCGCGTTGCTTTTGATGAAGGAAGAGGCATTGCTGACCACCACGGCCGACGGTGAATTTCCATCCTGGGAGCCGCCCGAGCTTGGGCTGGTCAAGGCGACCCTCGCTGCGTTGATCCTGGTCACCGCCATCATCGCCTTCTGCTACTGGGCCGCGATCAGCCTGGCGCCCAAGCCAGCCCCTGTCGCCATCCAGGTCACGCAAGCCACGTTGACCACCCTGCCCAAGCCAACCCCGCCACCGCCGCCGAAGGTAATCCCGCCGCCGAAGCCGATTCCCGCGGTGATCCCAAAACCCGCGCCAGTGCAAAGCAAGATCGTCGTGGCCGTGAAGCCGCCGCCGCCGGTCCACCATATCTACAAGCCGATCCCGCACCCGATCATCAACCACGCCCCGCCGCCGCCGACGCCCTTGCCGGTGTCCAAAGCCCCGCAACCGGTCGCACCGCCAGCCCCGCCGACCAGCGGCATCCCTATCTACGGGTCGCAAATGCATGACATCATCCAGGCCAACCAAAGCGTCCCGCCCGCCTTGGCCCAGCTCGGCCTGTCTGGCACGGCCATCATCTTGATAGAGGTCTCGCCCAGCGGCGGCGTCATCTCCGCCAGAATCTACAAATCCAGCGGCATTCCGCTGATCGACCAGACCGCTCTTGATCACGCGATGCACGCCCAACTGCCGCCGTTCAATTCGGAAATGCCAAACGCGCCGCACGAGTTCCTGATCCCGGTCGAAATTGACGCCACCAACGGCGACGATTCCGGCAACTAATCCCGCCCCCGCACCGTGCAGTAGGGTGGGTGAGCGGCGTAGCCGCGTAACCCACCGATGAACCACCGCGGCAAGCCTACACCTATTTTTTAAGCACAACGGGCAAAAAACGTTCAAAAAAATTCCTTACCTGCCCCACGCGGGGAACGCCGCCCAGCCGCCCCAATGCCTTTTTGAAGGGCATGTCGACAAAAGACATAAACGAACAAACCGCAGGCCGCCGTGGAATTTTC
>Ga0116230_10000207_pt1 | contig 47725 bp, 36 predicted proteins | sample S1TSphfallax_3_FD_88678 | JGI IMG/M metagenome (GOLD analysis project Ga0116230, IMG submission 88678) | Host-associated microbial communities from peat moss isolated from Minnesota, USA - S1T2_Fd - Sphagnum fallax MG | ecosystem: Host-associated > Plants > Peat moss > Unclassified | place...
GCGGCGGCGCGTGCGGCGCTGGCGGAGCTCGGCGAGAAGCGGCTGATTGTCGCTGGAGGATTGAACCCCGGCAATGTGGCTCAGGCGATCGCGGTGCTGCGGCCGTGGGGTGTGGATGTGGCTTCGGGGGTGGAGGCTGTGCCGGGACGGAAAGACCCCGCCAGGCTGCGTGCGTTCTTCGATGCTGTGCGCGCAGCGGCCTGACGGGGTCCCGTGGAGTCTCGACTGCGCCTACGGCATGGGAGCTGCCTGAAGGATGCTCTGCGAGGCGCCTGCGGCGTGCGAGACTCGCCTCGGTGGCGAAGCTTGTTACTGCCCGTGGTGGGTCGCCGAAACTGACTTCACATGTGCGGTCGGTGTACGGTCGTGGACGGTGATGGTTGTAGTGTGCGCCGTTACCGGGTGTGCCAGTGCCACGGCAGGTGCAGCCGCGAGCAGGGCGACGAGAATCATGCGGATTGTGTGGGTCTTCTTCATGGGGCCTTCTCTGTTGTTTGCCTGTGTTTGCTTCCCTGAACCACTCGAATGAAGGACTGATTTCGACTTCACAGATAGGACGCGGAGGATGTAGGGCCGGATTCAGAAAATGCGCCAGGGGTACCGCGTTGCGGTGGGCGTGGGCGCGGGTGTAGGCTCTTTGTATGCGCTTTACCGCACTGCCGCGATTTACACCCTCGTTCCGCTACTGGCGTCCGGTAGCGGCATCGGCGGAGTAGCGTCGCGCGGAAGCGTTTCCCCTGCGATCCTTCAAGACCCCCGAGCCGCGACCCGCACAGGTTGCGGCTTTTGCTTTTTAGCGCATGTAAGCAGCACCCGAGGACAGAGACCGTATGAGCACGACCCCGAGCACGATAGCCAGCACTCCCAACCCCGCGCTGATTCGCACGGCCCCGCTGCCCGGCAGTGCGACGCCCGGCCGCTTCGGCGCCTACGGCGGCCGCTATGTGCCGGAGACGCTGATGGCCGCGCTGCTGGAGCTGGATGCGGCCTATGCCGAGGCCCAGGCCGATGCGAAGTTTCACGAAGAGCTGGACGGGCTGCTGAAGGACTATGTGGGCCGGCCGACTCCGCTGTACTTCGCCAAGCGGCTGACCGAGACGCTGGGCGGCGCGAAGATCTATCTCAAGCGCGAGGACCTGCTGCACACGGGCGCGCACAAGATCAACAACGCGCTCGGCCAGGCGATGCTGGCGCGGCGCATGGGCAAGCAGCGCATCATCGCCGAGACCGGCGCGGGCCAGCACGGCGTGGCCACGGCGACGGTGTGTGCGCTGTTCGGGCTGGAGTGCGTGGTCTACATGGGCGAAGAGGACATGCGGCGGCAGGAGCTGAACGTGTTTCGCATGCGGCTGCTGGGGGCGGAGGTGCGCGGGGTGAACAGCGGCTCTGCCACGCTAAAAGACGCCATCAATGAGGCGATGCGCGATTGGGTCACGAATGTGCGGACGACGTTTTACATCCTGGGCTCGGCGCTGGGCTCGCACCCGTATCCGACCATGGTGCGCGACTTTCATCGCGTGATCTCGAAGGAGTCTCGCGGGCAAATACTGCTGGCCGAAGGCCGGTTACCCGACGCGATCGTCGCCTGCGTCGGCGGCGGCTCGAATGCCATCGGTGCGTTCTATGAGTACATCCCGGATGCGAATGTGCAGCTGATCGGCGTAGAGGCCGGTGGCCGCGGGACGGCGCTGGGCGAGCACGCGGCGCGCTTCCAGAAGAACGGCGGCGGCGTTCCCGGCGTGCTGCAGGGCACATACTCGTATGTTCTTCAGAACGACGCGGGGCAGGTGGCGGCGACGCACTCGGTGAGCGCGGGGCTGGACTACGCGAGCGTCGGGCCGGAGCACGCGATGCTGCATGATTCGGGCCGCGCGACGTATACCTCCGCTACGGATGACGAAGCGCTCGATGCGGTGCGCGTGCTGAGCCGCACGGAGGGGATTATTCCGGCGCTCGAAACGGCGCACGCCGTGGCGGAGGCGATCAAGATGGCTCCGAAGATGGGCAAGGACAAGATCATCATGGTGAATGTGTCGGGGCGCGGGGATAAGGATATTGGGATTATGACGCGCGAGATGAATTTGAGTGGCGTGGAGGCGAAGATATGAGCGAAAGTCTCCAACATCCGTATGTTCAATTCGCAGGGACGAAGACGTGGCGTGTGCTCGATGCTGCGATCACGGCGCTTGTAAAGAACCATGATGTGGTCGAGCAAACAGATCGCAAGTACATAGTGGGTTTACTATGCAAGGCTCTTGCAGATGAAGGGATCGAGACGTGCCGATAAGTTTCCGAAGCAAACCCGGCCTCGTCGTCTACTTCACGGCGGGCGATCCTGATCTTGCCACGACGCGGGAGATGGCGATTGCTGCCATCGACAACGGCGCGGATGTGATCGAGCTGGGCGTGCCGTTCAGCGATCCGCTGGCGGATGGGCCGGTGATTCAGCGAGCGAGTGAGCAGGCGGTGGCGCGCGGGACACGGCTTTCGGACGTGCTCGGCATCTGCAAGGAGATTCGTGCGGCGCGGCCAGAGGCGGGGATTATTCTGTTCAGCTATCTGAACCCGGTGGTGCGGTTTGGGATGGAGGCCTTTGCGAAGGCCGCTAAGGATGCCGGCGCGGACGGTGTGCTGCTGACCGACATGATCGTCGAAGAGGCGGATGAGTATCTGAAGATGATGCATGAGAACGGGCTGGCGCCGGTGTTTCTGGCCGCGCCCACCTCGCCGGACGCGCGGCTGAAGGCGATTGCCGAGAACTCGCAGGGGTTTGTCTACGCCATCTCGCGCACCGGCATCACCGGCACGCAGACGGAGCTGGCAACGGATGCTGCCGGACTCGTTGCACGGATCAAGCAGTTCACAACGCTGCCGGTGGCGCTGGGGTTTGGCGTGTCGACGCCGGAGCATGTGCGGGCGGTGGGTGCGTTCGCCCACGCGGCGGTGGTGGGTTCGGCGATTGTGGCGCTGATCGAGAAGACGGCGGCGGCGGACGCGCCGGCGACGGTGGGGAAATTTGTGGCGGAGCTGCGCGGGGTTGTTGCCGCTCCGTCAGAAGGCACCCCACCCTGCGACGATGAGGCCGTCGCGAGGATGGGGCACCCGGCACCCGCCGTGTCAGCAGACAGCACCCCACCCTGCGACGATGAGGCTGCAGCGAAGATGGGGCACCCGGAGGTTCATTCCGCGTGAAAGTGCTCGCAAACACGTATCATCTTAACGGGCTGCTTTTGCATCATCCTGCGTTAGGCTTAGCGGGCAGCTTTCTCTCCGCGGCGAAAGCCGGTTTGCAGTTGGCGGCGGGGATGTACGGGCTGAAGCCCGTACCCTTCAAGACCATCGCGGGGCAGCCATTCAGTAGAGAACTTTGTAAGGACGAGGCAACATGGACATTCAGCAATTGCGCAGCAAGATCGACGACCTGGACGAGCAGCTCGTCCGTCTGCTCTCGGAGCGCGCCCAGGCGGCCGTGGCCATCGGTGAGCTCAAGGCAAAACAGGGCACGCCGATCTATGAGCCGCAACGCGAGCAGGATGTCTTCAACCACGTGCGCGGCGCCAACGCCGGCCCGCTCACGGACCTGCAGGTGCAGCACGTCTATGAACGCATTATGGACGTCATGCGCGAGCTGCAGCGGCCGCACAGCGGCGCGGCCAGGCCGTAACGATTTGTATCCGCGCGCGCTGTGCGATTTTTCTTCGCGCTGCATCGCGCAGCGCAGCAACAACCTATCTCAAGCAGTACATCGAGGATTCCCGTGATGATCGTCGCCATGCAGGACCACGCCACCGATGAGCAGATCCAGAATGTGATCGAGCGCATGGTGGAGCTGGGCTTCAACGTCCACCGCACCACCGGTGAGACCCAGACCATTCTGGCCGGGGTAGGCACGCCCGCGCAGTTTGAGGTCACCGAGTTCCAGGTGCTCTCGGGCGTGCAGAATGCTTACCGCATCTCGTCGCAGTACAAGCTGGCCGGCCGCGGCTTCCGTCCGGAGGGCACTCGGGTCGTGTTCCCCAACGGCGTGGTGGTGGGCGGCAGCGAGATCGTGGTGATGGCCGGGCCGTGCTCGGTGGAGAGCCAGGAACAGATCCGGCTGAGCGCGCAGCAGGTGGCCGCCGCCGGGGCGCAGTTTCTGCGCGGCGGCGCGTTCAAGCCGCGCAGCTCGCCCTACAGCTTCCAGGGCATGGGCGTGGAGGGGCTGAAGATCATGCGCGCGGCGGCCGACGAGTACGGCCTGCTGGTCATCACCGAGGTGATGGAGATCGCGCAGATCGAGCCGATGCTGCCGTACATCGACTGCTTCCAGGTGGGCGCGCGCAACATGCAGAACTTCAATCTGCTGCGCGAGCTCGGCCACGTCCGTAAACCGGTGCTTCTCAAGCGTGGAATTGCCGCGACGATCGAGGAGGTGCTGCTGAGCGCGGAGTACATCCTCTCCGGCGGCAACTACGACCTGATGCTGTGCGAGCGCGGCATCCGCACCTTCGAGACCTACACGCGCAACACGTACGATGTGTCGGCGATCCCGGTGCTGCAGAAGCTCTCGCACCTGCCGGTGCTGGGCGACCCCTCGCACGGCGTGGGCAAGCGCGACCTGGTGCCGCCGATGGCGCTGGCCAGCGTGGCCGCGGGCGCCGACGGGCTGCTGATGGAGATGCACCCCAACCCAGACAAGGCGATGTCCGACGGCGCGCAGTCGCTGTTCCCGGAGCAGCTGACCCAACTGGTGCAGAAGCTGCGCCAGCTGGCCCCGGTGGTCGACCGCAGCATCGCGCCGGCGGTGGAGAAGGTGCACGCGTAGGGATAGAATCGTCGCAGAGGAAATTTTTATGCCGAACCTCTCTAAAACCGAGCAGGCGAAGCGCCGCTTCGCTATCGAAAGCGTTATTGGTACGCATATCGCCGAAGGCATCGAATTGGATGCAACGGTCCGTTCGCTGATGGACCGCTTCGTTGCCGGCGAGATAGATCTTTCGCAGTTCTCCGCCGACATGCAGCGTCATGCGCAGTCTGTAGGGGCGGCCACCCATCTTATGGGCGCCGCGTAGGCGTGGCGAGCGGCTTCGACCGTGATCCTCACTCCCAGGATGGATATGCCTGTCCGCGAAACTTCTTCGGCATTACCTCCTATGCGGAATTGACGCGGAAAGAATCGGTTTACGTTCCCCAGCGTATGACCGAATTATTTTTTTCGGGCCTGCCAGGCTATTTTGATCTGCCGCACCTCTGCAAGATTCATCGGTATCTGTTTCAGGATGTATTTCCATGGGCCGGCGAACTTCGGCAGGTCGGTTTGTCCAAGGTAGGCGGCGCACCCTTCGCCGCTCCCATGCACATCGCTTCCGCGCTGAGCGAGGCTTTTACGAGGCTGAAGGCGGAGCGGCTCTTGAGTGGCCTCGATGCGACCTCCTTCAGCGAGCGTGCCGCCTACTACCTCGGTGAGATCAACGCCATTCATCCCTTTCGCGAGGGCAACGGCCGCACGCAGCGGGAATTCATACGATTGCTCGCGGAAAAGGCCGGGCATACCCTCTCCTGGAAGCACCTTTCGCAGGCCGAGAACGTGGCCGCGTCGATCCTTTCCCACACACGCGGCGACAACTCCGGTCTTGCTACCATCATTCAGGCGGGAATCTTGAAGTAAGGACTAGCTCTATGCACCGCATCGTCGTCAAACTCGGCACCAACGTCATCATGCGTCCGGACGGGCGGGTGGCGCTGGGGCTGTTGTGCGGGTTGGTGGAGCAGATCGCCGCGCTGCGGGAGCAGGGCGTGGAGGTGCTGCTGGTGAGCTCCGGCGCGGTGGGGCTGGGGATGGAGCGGCTGGGCCTGCTGGAGCGGCCCACCGTGCTGGCGCAGGTGCAGGCCTGCGCGGCCATCGGGCAGTCGCGGCTGATGGCGCTCTACGACGATGCCTTCGACCGGCTGAGCTGCCCGATCGCGCAGGTGCTGCTGACCGAGGACGACTTCCGCGACCCGGAGCGCCATGCCAACCTGAAGGCCACGCTGGATGCGCTGCTGACGCTGGGCGTGATCCCGATCGTGAACGAGAACGACACCGTCTCGACGGTGGAGCTGGACCGGCCGGCGGAGATGGCGCGCGCGGTGAAGGGCGGCCGCGGCGAACGTGGCGAGGAGCGTGCGGGCGACCGCGGCAACGAACGGAGCAATGAACGGAGCAATGAACGTATCTTCGGGGACAACGACAAGCTCTCCGCGCTGCTGGTCAAGCACATCGGCGCGGACCTGCTGGTGCTGCTCTCGGACGTGGACGGGCTGTTCGACCGCAACCCGGGCGAGCCGGGCGCGGCGATGCTGGCGACGGTGGAGACCATCGACGAGCGCGTCCTGGCGCTGGCCGATGGCGGCAGCGCGCGCGGGCGCGGCGGCATGCTCTCCAAGCTGGAGTCGGCGCGGATTGTGCTGCGCGCGGGCAAGCAGGCGGTGATCGCGAACGGCCACGCGCCGCGGGTGTTGGAGCGCATTGTGGCGGGCGAGGCGGTGGGCACGCGGTTCGCGGCGGCCCCCGAAGCAGGCCACGCGGCAGGCCACGCGGAGGCACCGACGCTCGCGAGGGCGGTGCGATGAGCGCGGCGGCGCTGGCAGAGGCGGTGTCGGCGGTCGGCAGTACGCGCCAGCTCGCTAAGGCGGCGCGACGCGCCTCGCGGCAGCTGGCGACGCTGGATGCGGCCACGCGCAACGCCGCACTCGAGGCGATGGCCGCGGCGCTGCTCGCGGCCGGGCCGGAGCTGCTGGCGGCGAACGCGGAGGACGTGCGCCGTGCCGAGGCGGCGAACGCCACGCTGCCCGAGGCCGAGAGGCTTTCGCCCGCGACCCTGGCGCGGCTGCGCATGGACCCCGGCAAGCTGGAGGAGATGGCCGCGCAGGTGCGCTCGGTGGCCGCGCTGCCGGACCCGCTGGGGCGCAGCCTCGACGCGATCGAACTCGACGGCCCCGGCGCGCCGCACACCCGCGGCGGCCTGCGCATGGAGAAGCTGAGCGTGCCGCTGGGCGTGCTCGCGGTGATCTTTGAGGCGCGCCCGGACGCGGTGACGCAGATCGCCGCGCTGGCGCTCAAGAGCGGCAACGCGGCGCTGCTGAAGCCGGGCCGCGAGGTGGAGCGCACCGCGACCGCGCTGGTGCGGGTGCTGCGCGGGGCGCTGGCCGAGGCGCATCTGCCGCAGGACGCGCTGACGCTGGTGCTGGGCCGCGAACGCGTCGATGAGCTGCTGGGGATGCATGCGCTGGTGGACATGGTGATCCCGCGCGGCTCCAAGGCGCTGGTGGAGTATGTGCAGGCGCACACGCGCATTCCGGTGCTGGGCCACGCCGAGGGCGTGTGCCACATCTACGTCGACCGCGCCGCCGATGCGGCGCTGGCGCTGCGCGTGATCGAGGACGCCAAGACCGACTACCCGGCCGCCTGCAACGCGGTGGAGACGGTGCTGGTGCACCGCGAGCTGGCCGCGGAGTTTCTGCCGCGGCTGGCCGAGCTGTGCCTGGCGCGCGGCATCCGCATGCACGGCGACGCGCTGGTGCAGGCGCTGCTGCGCGACGTGCCCACCGTGCCGGCCGTGGACGACTGGCACACCGAGTACGGCGGGCTGGAGCTCTCGCTGGGCGTAGTCGCCTCGCTCGATGCGGCCATCGAGCACATTCACGCCCACGGCTCGGCGCACACCGAGGCCATCCTGACCGAGGACGCGGCTGCGGCGGAGCGCTTTCTGCACGAGGTGGACGCGGCCAGCGTGATGCACAACGCCTCCACACGATTTGCAGACGGTTTCCGCTACGGCTTTGGGGCGGAGGTCGGTATCTCGACCAGCAAGCTGCATGCGCGGGGGCCGGTGGGGCTCGAAGGGCTGACGACGACGAAGTATGTGGTGCGCGGCGGCGGCCATGTCGCGGCGAGCTATCGTGGCAGCGACGCGCGCGCCTTCACGCACAGGCGGCAGCCGTGATCACGCGGGTGGCCATCGTCGGCACTGGGTTGATCGGCGCATCGGTGGGGCTGGCGTTGAAGGCGTCCGGCTTCCAGGGCGAGATCGCCGGCTGGGATGCGGACGCGGGCGAGGCGGCCACGGCGCTGCGCATGGGTGCGCTCGACCAGGCGCTGCCGAGCGCGGAGGCGGTGCTGGCCCCGGGCATGGCCGATGTTTACGTGCTGGCGACGCCGGTGCTCGCAGTGCTGGACTGGATTGAGCGGCTCGCGCCCGTGCTGCTTGCCGGGCAGCTGGTCACCGATGTCGGCAGCACCAAGGCGGAGATCTCCGCGCTGGCGGCGCAGCGTTTCGCCGGATCGGGTAAGACTGGGCCCGGCAAAGCCGCGTTCCTGCCCGGGCATCCGATGGCGGGCAAGGAGTCGGGTGGCGCGGCGCGGGCCGAGGCCACGCTGTTCCGCGGGGCGACCTGGTTGTTCACGCCGCTCAACGCAGCTCCGTCCCCGCTGGAGACGGAGTGGCGCGCACTGGTTGCCGGCTTCGGCGCGCAGACGCTCGACCTCGCGCCGGCGCGGCACGACGAGCTGTGTGCGTGGGTCTCGCACCTGCCGCAGATGGCCGCGACCGCGCTGGCTGGGCTGCTGGAGGAGACCTTCGCCGGCGACGCGGCGGGCATGGCCGCGCTGCAGGCCATGGGCGGACGCGCGCTCGGCGAGATGACCCGGCTGGGCGCCAGCCCCTACAGCATGTGGCGCGATGTCGCGCTGACCAACACCGTGCCGCTGGCCGCGACGCTGCTGGCGCTGGAGCAGCAGCTGGCCCACCTGCGCGAGAACCTGCGCACGCCGGAGCTGCGCAATGAGTTCGCCGCCGCCAACCGCTTTCGCGCGCGGCGCGGCTGAGCTACAACGCGGCTGCGCTACGATAAAAGCATACGTTTTTCAGGAGGATGTCTCGAGATGAGTGCGCCGGGGAACAAGCAGTCTTGGTTGGATAGCTGGTGGCCGCTGTTGGTGATTCTGTTCGGCACCGCGCTGATATCGCTGTTCGACTTCTTCAAGCCGCACTACTAGCGGCTGCGCGTGCGCGCCGAGGGTGCGGGCGGCGGATAGCGCGGCTTGCGTTTGGCGGGGGCCTCGGGCGGCGGCGCGAGCTCCGGCGTGCGGTGCGTCTCCACCGCATCGGCGAGCGCGTACTTCAGCGTGTCCAGCCCCGCGCCGGTCACCGCGCTGATGGGATACAGCGGCAGCTTTCTGCGTTTGGCGAAGGCGGTGAGCTTCTTCAGCTTCTCCGGGTTGGCGGCGTCCAGCTTGGCGGCGACCAGAAGGGTGGGCTTGGCGGCGAGCGCGGGGTCGAAGCTCTTCAGCTCCGCGGTGATGACGTGGTAGTCGGCGACCGGGTCCTCGCGGCCGGACGCGTCGGAGACGTCGACCAGATGCACGAGGACGCTGGTGCGCTCGATGTGGCGCAGAAACTGCACGCCGAGGCCCGCGCCGAGGTGCGCGCCTTCGATGAGGCCCGGGATATCGGCGACGGTGAAGCTACGCTCGAAAGGCGCCTCGCCGATTTGGACCACGCCGAGGTTGGGCTCGAGCGTGGTGAACTCATAGTTGGCGATCTTGGGCCGCGCGGCGGAGAGCCGCGAGATGAGCGTGGACTTGCCGACGTTGGGGAATCCAACCAATCCTGCGTCTGCAAGTAGACGCAGTTCGAGACGATAGCTGCGGGCCTCGCCGGCGCGGCCGAGCTCATGCTCGCGCGGCGCCTGGTGGGTGCTGGTGGCGAAGTGCTGGTTGCCGCGTCCGCCGCGTCCGCCGCGGGCGATGACGATCTCGTCGTTGGGGTAGGCGAAGTCGTGGACCAGCTCGCCGGTCTCGTCGTCGTAGAGCTGGGTGCCGACGGGCACCTGCAGCACGGTGGGCTCGCCGGCGGCGCCGGACATGTTGCTGCCCAGGCCGTGGCCGCCGCGCTCGGACTTCCACTCCGGATTGAAGCGGAAGTGGACCAACGTGTTGTGGCTGAGCGAGCTGCGCATGAGGATGTCCCCGCCGTGGCCACCATCGCCGCCGCTGGGCCCGCCGCGGGGCACGAACTTTTCGCGGCGAAAGGCCATGCAGCCGTTGCCGCCGTCGCCGGCCTTGATGCGGATTTTCGCTTCATCAATAAACATCGCAACTACAAGTATAGGTGGCGCAGTGGATTAGCCCGGAGGCAGCGTGGAGACGGCGCTGGGGGGGTCGATGCAGACGGTGGAAGCTTCACGCGCCTGTAGCCGACACGTAACCGGATCTTCATGCTGGTGTGGGAGTCTCTGGGCATTACCAAGTCGATATGAGCGAGGGAGAGCCCTGTGTGGCCAGCCTATCGCGTGCTTAAACACTTTCAGGAGATACAGATGACTCTCAAAGGACTTAGGGGTGCGCTCTGCGCGGTGGTGCTGTGCGCGATGAGCGGAGCGATGATGGCGCAGACGGCAGTCGACGGCGCCGTGGCCGGCACGGTGGTCGACAGCACAGGCGCAGCGCTGCCGAATGCGGCGGTGACGATCCGTAACACGGCGACGAACGCCGAGACCCAGGCGACGGCGGACGCGAGCGGCTACTTCCGCGCGACGCGCCTGGTGCCGGGCGACTACACCGTGACCGTGACCGCTTCGGGCTTTGCCAACTATGAGGCCGACCATGTGATCGTCGAAGTGGGCAAGCTGACCGAGGTGGCGCCGAAGCTGGGTGCGGCCTCGGCGACTGCAACGGTGGAAGTGACCTCCGACGCGCCGGCGATGAACACGGAGACCTCCGACTTCACGACGGAGTTCAACCCCACCGCGCTCAACACGTTGCCCATCAATGGACGCCACTGGACCAGCTTCGCTCTGCTGTCCCCCGGCGTCACAGGCGGCAACAGCGCCTACGGTCTCGCTTCGTTCCGCGGCATCACCAACCTGCAGAACAACTTCATGGTCGACGGTTCGGACGACAACGACTCCTTCGACGGTGTCGAGCGTGGCTACACCCGCGTCGGGTACACGACCCCCGAGGATGTGGTCCTGGAGTTCCAGGTGCTCACCTCGAACTCTCCGGCACAGTACGGACGCGCAGTCGGCGGCGGCGTCAATGCCGTTACCCGCTCCGGGGGCAACGCCTATCACGGCGATGCGTTCTGGTATTACCGCGACAACGACTTCGGCGCGACCAACCCCTTCAACACCCTGGCCGTGCAGGTCCCCGGCGCACCCGCTGGAACCACCCAGACGATCTACATCAAGCCCAAGGACAAGCGCCACCAGTACGGCGGCACCTTCAGCGGCCCGATCAAGAAGGACAAACTCTTCTTTCTGTATTCCTTCGATCAGCAGAGGCGCAACTTCCCCGCGCTGGCTACACCGACGCCTCAGTTTCTCGCCGACGCCAACGCTGCCGATAACAACTGCAAGGTTGCGGGCACGACCACGACGACCGATGCCGTCACCTGCGCCATCGACCGCGGCGTCACCACCACGCAGATCAACGCCGCCCTCGCATATATCAATGGACAGAGCGGCGTCACTCCGCGTCTCGGCGACCAGATCATCAACTTCGGCAAGCTCGACTATAAGATCGACGACCGCAATACCGCTTCGCTGATCTACGACCGCATGCGCTGGGACTCGCCCAACGGCATCCAGACCAACCCGGTGGTCCGACGCGGCATTACGTCTTTCGGCAACGACTACCTCAAGATCGACTCCATCATCGGGAAGATCGACACGCTGGTCACCCCGCGCATCTCCAATGAGCTTCGTCTCAACTATGCCCGCACCTTCGACACCGAGAACGCCGACACCCCGCTTCCGAACGAGCCCACTACGAGCGCGGGCGGCCTGCCACCCAGTATCAGCATCACGCCCAACTCGGGCTTCGCGATGGGTACCCCCTCGTACATCCCCCGCGCCAGCTACCCCGACGAGACCGAGAGCGACGTTGTCGACAACATGACGATCTCCCGCGGCAACCACACCTTCACCACCGGCGGCGAGTTCCGCTGGGCGCAGGACAATATCGTCGACGTCGACTACGAGCACGGCCTCTTCACCTACGCCCAGCTCGCCGACTACTTCACCGACTTCGCCCGCACTCTGGGTGGAACGGCAACCTGCGACTCGGCCCGCGACACCGGCGCGGGTACCGGCTACACCTGCTACACCGGACTCCAGGAGGCCTACGGCCACCCCCAGTTCGTCTTCCACACCAACGACTGGGCCGCCTACCTCCAGGACGACTGGAAGGTCGGCAAGAAGCTGACCCTCAACCTCGGTATCCGTTACGACTATGAGCAGCTGCCGACGCCCAAGATTCCGAACCCGGTCGTTCCGCAGACGAACCAGTTCCCCAGCGACAAAAACAATATCTCTCCGCGCTTCGGCTTTGCCTGGGACATCTTTGGAACGGGCAAGACCCTCGTGCACGGCGGGTTCGGCCTGTACTACGGGCGTATTCAGAACGGGACAATCTACAAGGCGCTCTCCTCCACCGGCTCCGCAAACGCCCAGCTGTCCACCACCGTGTCCTCCTCCACGACCAGCCCGGTCTACCCGACGGTTCTACCGCCGGCGTACTTCACCTCCGGGGGCGTAGCGCCTTCGAGCAACGTCATCGCCTTCGCCGGCAACTTCCAGAACCCGGTCGCGGATGAGTACAACCTCAGCATCCAGCAGTATGTGGGCTTCAAGACCGTGCTGGGCGTCGCCTTCCTCGGCGCGGCGGGCAAGCAACTGCCCAACTTCGTCGACAGCAATATCGCGCCCGCCACCTGCACCCTGAGCTATACGTTCACGGGCGGGCCCCTTGCCGGCGATGTCTGGACCGTCCCCAACTACTCCAAGACAGGCGCCGCCTGCACAACGGCCGCCACACGCCCCAACGCCGCTTACAACGTACTCACCCTCATCAGCAGCGACGTCACGTCGAGCTACAACGCCCTCGCGTTGACCCTTGAGCATCGCCTGAGCCAGGGCGTTCAGTTCTCGGTGAGCTATACGTACTCGAAGGCCCTGGACTATGGCATGAACCAGTCTGCGCTCTCGGACACCAACGATCCGCTCGACCCCCTTAGCGTTCGTCCCGACTATGGCCGCTCCGCAAACGACATCCCGCAGCGCGTCGTCGGCAACTTCACCTTCCAGCCCAAGTTCAACATCTCCAACCGCTATGCAGCGCTGGCAGCGAACGGCTGGACGCTCTCGCCTGTCTTCACTCTGCAGTCGGGTGTCCCTTACAGCTACAGCCTCAGCAGCGGTTCCTCCCTTCCCGGCGGTTCCACCAGCTTCAACGGAGCGGGCGGGGGCAACTACGTCGACTTCCAGGCATACCCCCAGTTCGCCGCCCAGGACTCGTTCAACGGCGCCGGTCCAACCCGCGACGCCCTGCGGCAGGCCGCTATCCACGACGTGGACCTGCGCCTCTCGCGCTCGGTCCTGTTCCAGGACAAGTACAAGCTGACGCTCTCAGGCGAGGCCTTCAACCTTATGAACAGCCAGGAGTTCACCAGCTACAACACCACTGCCTACACGCTCAGCGGAACGACGGCCACCTACCAGGGGACCTTCGGCACGCCGAGCGCCGCGGGTAACACGATCTACCGCGAACGGCAGATCCAGTTCGTTACACGTTTCGAGTTCTAAGAGCGGTGAAGGTTAACAGTGAACAATGAGTGGAGCGAGGGCGGCGGCTTAGGCCGTCGCCCTTTCGCTTTGCGCCGGCCGGCGCAAAGCGCCGTGGCAGGAAAGCTCCAGGCTGGAAATCGCTAGGCAAAGGCGGCGATCTCGGCTAGGCTTCTACGCATCGAGAAACCTTCGCGCGCAGGCAGGGCAGCAACGCCCGCGCGTGCAGGCAGGAAGGCTTCTCCGGCTGTGCAGCAGAGGCCCCGGCTTTGTCCAGGGACGGAGCGCGGGCTTTGGCGAAGAGTGCACGCAGGCGAAGCCCGTGCTTTGGTGGCGCGTTTCCAGGGACGGCGCTGTGGGCGCCGCTGTGCGCCGCGGCGCTGTGCGTTGGCGGGACGCCGGTTCGCGCGCAAGGGCCGGTGGAGGGCGCGCTGCGTGGCCGCGTGGTCGATGCCCGGGGGCGGCCGGTCGCGCATGCGCGGGTCACTGTAAGCGGCGACACACAAAGCCTCGATACACAAAACGGCGACACACAAAACGGCGACGCGCAGGCCGATGCCGGCCTCGCGCTCGGCGAACCTCTCTGGAGCCTTGCAACCTCTGCGCCGACGCAACGTATGCTGCAGGCCGGTGCGGATGGCGGCTTCGTGCTGCTGCGTCTGCCGCCGGGCCGCTATCGCGTGGCCGCGGGCGGCGAGGGCGTAGTGGTGCTGGTCCGCGCGGGCGAGATCGCGGAGGTGCGGCTGACGGCCATTGGTGTGGGCGGCGAGACAGTGCTCGCGGAGATCGTAGCGCTCGGCGATGCAGTGCTGCAGCGCGCGGACGCGACCTCGGTCGAGGCCACCGGCAACGAGGGCAGCTAGCGGGACGACGACACCCAGGGCGCGGGCCGCGGCGAGCAGACCGCTCCCGGCAGCGCGGCCGGGCAGAGCTACGCCGGCCTTGCGCCGACCGAGAACCAGGCCTCGCTCGACGGCCTGAGCGCGCAGCAGGCCTTTCGCCAGGGGCAGCGCGGCGCTGCGAATGGCGGGCCGGGTGGGCGCGCTGTGTATGACGAAGCCGCCTTCGGCCGGCTGCGCGTGCTGGCCGGCGCGTACTCGGCGCAGTACGGCGGCGCGCCCGGCGGGCTGGCCGCGAGGCTCTCGCCCGAGGGTGGCACACGACTGCATGGCAGCGCCTTCGCATTCGCGCGGCCGAGCGCGCTGGCGGCGACCAACCCATTTTCCATCGCGACCCACTACCGCGACGGCGTGGTGACGGCCGCGGCAGTGCGGCCGGCGGGCGAGCTGACGACGCTGGGCTTTGCAATTGGTTTCCCGCTGGGCCTGCCGCTCCAGTGGCTTAAGCCCCGCGCCGCAGCTCCCCCTGCGAGTGCGCATACCGCGACGCTGTTCGCCGCGCTGCAGGCGCAGCTGCGCGACGACTCGATCGTCTCCACGCCGGCGGTGGCGGGGTTCTATGCGCTCTCGCCGAGCCAGATTGCGCTGCTGGGCAACCGCGGCGTGACTACGGCGCAGACCGAGACTGCGCTCGATTTTCTCGACAGCCTCAGCGGCACGACCGCGCGGCACGCGACGCGCATCGTCGCTCTGGCGCGTGCGGATGTGCCTGTGGGCCCGCGCGATGCGCTCGCGATCGCCTACGCCGGCAACCGGTTGCATGCGCCGGCCGGGGCGACGCTGGGCCAGGCCTCCGAGGCCGTGGTGGCGCTGGGCACGGGCAGCCTGGGCGATGCGTTCGCGCAGGTGGATGCGGTCGCGGTGCGCTGGCGGCACAGCCTTTCGCCGCGCTGGAGCAACGAGCTGGCCGCGCAGCTGGCGCGCGACCTGGAGTACGAGACGCCCCATGCGCCGCTGGCGCAGGAGCCTGCGATCGGTCCCGGCGGCTTTGCGCCACAGGTCTCCATCGCGCCGAATGGCTTCGCCTACGGCACGCCGGCGGCGCTGGCCTCGGTGGCCGGCGGCGGCGGACGCAGTGCGTATCCCGACGAGTGGCGGGTGGAGCTGGCCGAAGACATGCGCGCGCGCGTGGGCCGCAACCTGCTGGCGATGGGCGGCGACTGGAGCCGCGTGCACGACCGCATCGCCGCACTGAGCGCCGGCGAGGGCGCGTTTCTGTACGACAGCGGCGTGACCGGCGGCAAGCTCGGTGGGCTGGTCGACTGGATCACCGATGAGGTCTTCAACGCCAACGCCTATCCCAACGGCGGCTGCCCCAGCATCAACGCCGCGGTGCACGACTTCTGCTTCCGCAGCTTCACGCAGAGCTTCGCCACCGGCACCGGCAGCCAGCAGACCGAGTTCGTTCTGCATGAGCTGGCCGCCTTCGCCGAAGACTCCGTGCGCGCGGGCGACCGCCTTACCGTCACCTTCGGCGCGCGCTGGGAGTACACGCTGCTGCCGCTGCCGCAGGCGCCCAACGCGGTGCTCGACCAGGACATTGCGGGGCTCGGCGCGAGCGCGGCGGGTGGCGTCTCTACAAACGCCTCTGAAAGCGCCTCCACGGCGAGCTACCCGGAGGACCGCAACAACTTTGGCCCGCGGGTGGGGCTGGCGTGGTCGCCCGGCCGCGCGGGGTGGCTGGTGGTGCATGCGGGCTACGGCTACTTCTTCGGCCACCTGCCTGGCGCGACGCTGCGCGCGGCGCTGGTGGATACCGCGCTGGCCTCGACGGCTCTGGCTTCTGCGACAAACGGGGCCTCTACGCTGCATGTGCGCATCACGCCGACCACCATCACGCAGTGTCCGCAGGTTACGACGAACAACCAGGGCTTCGGCTACCCCTGCGACTTCCTCGCCGCGCCGCCGGCCGCGGTGGCGCAGACCACCTCCGCGACGATGTTTGCGGCGGGCTTTCGCCTGCCCGCCGTGCAGCGCGCATCTTTGTCGGTGCAGGGCGCATTGGGCCGCCACCTGCTGCTGCGCGTCGGCTACACCATGGCGCTGGCGCGGCAGCTGCCCTCGAGCGTCGACCGCAACATCTCGCCCTCGACCGCGCAGGTGACGTACGTGCTGCAAGGCGGCGACGGCCATCCCGGCCTATACACGGGCGCGACGTTTGCGGTGCCGCTGTATACCGCGCGGCCCATCGCGCAGTACGGCCCGGTCACCACGCTGGTCTCGGACGCCAACGCGACCTTCCATGCCGGCGAGCTGGAGGCGCGCTGGCATGGCCACGCCGGCGCGGCGGGGGAGCTGGAGCTGCGCGGCGGCTACAGCTTCTCGCGCGCCATCGACGACGATCCGCAGAGCGGCGCGACGCCGCGGCTGAACGGCCGCTTCGACCCGATGCGCAACGGCTATGACAAGGGGCTCTCGGACCAGCAGGTGGCGCAGCGGCTGGTTATCGCGCTGGCGCTGGCGCCGCATGTGGACGCTGGCCCTGGGCCTCTGCGTGCGGCGCTGCGGGGCTGGCGGCTAACAGCGCTGGGCACGGCCTCCAGCGGCCGGCCGTACAGCTACCAGGTCTTCGGGGGCACGCGGCTGCCGGGCGGGCATGAGAGCCTGAACGGCTCAGGCGGCGCGACCTACCTGCCCTCGGTGGGGCGCAACACGCTGCGGCTGCCGGCGCGGGGCAGCGCGGACCTGCGCGTGGTGCGGGAGTTCGCCGCCGGCGGCCGCGCGCGGGTGGGCGTGTTCGCCGAGGCGTTCAACCTGACCAACACGCAGAGCCTGACGCGGGTGCAGACGCGGGCCTTCCTGCTGGGCACCCCCGCGACCCCCGGCGCGCCGACGCCGCTGATCTTCCAGGACGCGGCCACCGTGGCGGCGGAGGGACTGCTCTCGACGCCGGCCTTCGGCGCGCCGGAGTCCTCCACCAACGGCGCCGGGCGCGAGCGGCAGGTGGAGCTGGGCGCGCGGCTGCGGTTTTAGAACCTCTGCATACGCGGTAGATTGAGAGAGCATCCGTTCCCTCCGGTGCAAGCCCCGCCCCTCCAACGCAAGACTTGTGCAGAGGGCGCTGCCTGGAACCGTCGTTACACTATCTGCATCCAACCCACCAGCAACCGCAGCGGCACAGCCGGCAGAACCGACGACCGGCGACGAATACCAAACTTTGGGGGCATAGGGAACGATGAATGGAATGGCCGGCTTCACGAACCACGGCTACCTCATCGCGTTCCTGGGGATGGCGATCGGCTGTTGCGGGCTGCCGTTCCCGCTCTCCGTGCTGCTGCTGACGCTAGGCGCGCTCGCGCACGGCGGCGGCCTGCACCTGTTGCCGGTGGTTCTGTGCGCCAGCGCCGGCGCGTTGCTGGGCGATACGCTGATGTACTTCGGCGGACGCCTCAGCGGCTGGTGGCTGCTGGCCGGGCTCTGCCGGCTCAGCCTCAACCCGGACACCTGCATCTTCGGCTCGGCGCGTTCGTTCTACAGCCGCGGGCCCAAGACGCTGCTGTTCGCCAAGTTCGTCCCCGGGCTGGCGACGGTCGCCGCTCCGCTGGCGGGCAGCCTGAACATGCGCCTGCCACGCTTCCTGCGGCTGGACGGCCTGGGCGTCGCGCTCTATGTTTCGGCGTGGAGCTGCGCGGGGTTCGCCTTCGCGCCGGCGGTGCGCGACATCATCTTCTGGGTGGAGCGGGTGGGCCACATCACCGCCGGGCTGGTGGCCGCGCTGGTGGTGCTCTATGTGCTGTGGCTGGTGTACAGCTGGGTGCAGGACGCGCGCGATACGACGGTGGCGAAGATCGAGGCGCGGGACCTGTTCGAGCGCATCCGCACCGCCACCCATGAACGCCTGATGATCATCGCCGATGTGCGCTCGCACGGCTACTACGATGCCGGCATGCAGCGCATCAAGAACTCCATCCGCGTGGAGCCCAGCCGGCTGAAGGAGGAGCTGGTGGCGCTGCGCGCGTTCATGCAGCCGGAGTGCGAGATCTACCTGTACTGCTCCTGCGCGCGCGAGGCCACCAGCGTGCGTGTGGCGCGGATGCTGGAGCAGGAAAACTGCTCGACCAAGGTGATCCAGGGCGGGCTGAAGGCGTGGATCAAGGCCGGCGGCCCGCTGGAGCCGGTGCCGGCGAGCGACATGGAGCACCTGCCGCGCTTCGATTAGGTCAACTGACAGCCTTCGCCAGCGCAGTGATGAGCTTGGTATACGGCAGGCCATCCGCATACGTTTTTAAGATCAGCGAGCGCAGCACCGGCGTGCGCATGGCGCGCAGGCCGCGTTCGGGCTCGCGGTAGAACGCGCGCGCGGCGCGGGCGGAGAAGGCGAGGGTCTGCTGCAGCGGGCGCAGATGGTGCGCGTAGGCTGCAGCCAGAATGCAGGTCTCTCCACTTCGCGCTTCGCGCTCCGGTCGAGAGGACAATTCTGGGGGCAGGGCTTCGAGCACGGCCGCGGCCGCGGCCTGGCCGCTGACGATCGCGGAGTGGATGCCCTCGCCGGTCAACGGGTCGACCAGCCCGGCGGCGTCGCCGGTGAGCAGCACGCGGCCACGCGGCACGTAGGCGTGGCCGCCCATGCCGAGCTGCTGGCCGGTGATGTGGGCGAGTGTGACGATGCCGAGCTTTTGCGCGGCGTAGTCGGTGAGCAGCGCGCGGGTGACTGACTTGAGCTGCGTGTCCTCCATGTCCGGTGCGAAGGCACCGACACCGATGTTGATGTGGTCGCCCTTGGGGAAGAGCCAGCCGTAGCCGCCGGGCAGCGGGCTGAAGTCGAAGACGAGGTCGGTCGGCGCGCCGCCGCCGGGCAGCGTGGCCGGCAGGTCGGCGTAGGGCACGCATGCCTCGAGCGCGAAGCCGGTGCTGTACCAGGCAGGCTCGTCACCGTTGCCTGCAGTGAGGCGGCGGGTCTGGCCGTTGGAGCCGTCCGCGCCGATGAGCACGGGCGCGCGCAGCGTTTCGGTGCCCGCGCCGGTTGCGGCGCCGTCGGCTGTTGCTATGTCGAGTTCGATGTGCGTGGGCAGCTCGCGCAGGGCGAGGACCGTTTCGATCTTCCTGAGTTGGGCACCGGCTTGCAGCGTCTGTTGCAGGCAGAAGGCGTCGAAGCGCTCGCGCACGGCCAGCGCGCAGATGGGCGCGCGGGTGCGCACGCGGACCTCGCCCTCATACTGCAGGACGATCTCGTGGCAGACGCGCTCGGCCACCGGGTCGACGGAGTAGCGCAGCGCCTGCAGGGTCTTGCGGGTGAGGCCGCAGGCGCAGGCCTTGGGGCGGGGGAAGGTCCGCTTGTCCAGCAGCAGCACGCGGCGGCCGGCGCGCGCGAGGTCGTAGGCCGCGGCGCAGCCGGCCGGGCCCGCACCGGCGATCAGCACATCGAAGTCGTACGGCTCGTAGGGCTGGCTCTCAGGGGACATGCGCAGACTCCAGTGTAGAGTCCCCGCTGCTCTTGCCGCCGCTCTTGCGCTGCGGCCTTGGCCTCGGGCGAGTCGAAAGGTGCTGCAGCGGCGTCCCTGTAGGCATAGACTGGCTGCGTAGTTGGTGGCGTAGGGAGAGGTGGGTGGGATGCGCGAGTGGGACAGAAGGTCCGAGCCATGGCGGCTGGCCGCGGCCCTGCTGCTGGCCGGTTCTGTCTCGGCGCAGACGCCGCCACCGGCCGATCCTGCGGCGGCCCCTGTAGCCGCGGCCCCGGCAGCCCCGCCAGCCAGCGCAACGCCGGAGGCGCTGCAGCCCCTTAAGCGCGGGCAGTTGGTGGTCTGGGTGATTCGTCCGGACACCTCGCGGCCCTCCGCCGCCGCCATCGCTGCCGGCGCGAGTGCTGTGCCCACCACGGTGCCGGCGGTGCATCCGCCCGAGCCCGGCTACCACGAGACCACGCCCAGCGGCCTGGGCCAGTCGGCGAGCAGCTACGGCCAGAGCGCGGGCAGCTATGGCGTGGACGCGGACAGCCCGCTGATCGGCACGCCGCCTTCGGGCCAGGTGACCAACGCCGCCGGCGCGCGGCAGACGCTCGCGCCCGGCTACGGCGAGGCCACGCCCAGCACGCTGGCGCAGGCCCCCGCCGTCGACGGCACCGCGGCCGGCGACTACGGGCAGACCGCGGGCAGCTTCGGCACCGCGGCCAGCAACACCGGCCAGACGGCCGGCAGCTACGGGCAGACCGCGGGCAGCTTTGGCGGCTCGATCGGCGCCACGGTGGGCAACGCGCCGCTGCCGCGCCAGGCCGCCGCGCATGTGCTCGAGGATGTCATCGAGCCGCAGCTGAAGGCGGACTTCCCCGATCTGCGCACACGCTTCCTCGATGGCGAGGCCGGCCGGCTGCGCGCGGCCCTGCGCACCGCGGAGACCAACCGCGCGCTGCCCGACGTGCTGATCTTCGAGGGCTTTCCGCCCAACTGGGCCGGCCCCGCGCCGGAGGTGCGCGCGCTGGAGGCCTCCAGCGCCGGCGGCTACCAGCCTGAACCCTTCAAACGCGGCCCCGGCAACGTGGTGACGCCCCAGGCGCTGGTGCTGCGCCGCGCGCCGCATCCGCGGCAGGCGCAGGCCTTCCTCGACTACCTGCAGCAGCAGAACGCGCTGACCCAGCGCTGAGCGCGAACGCGCGCGTGACGCGCCCCGGGCATCGGCCCTGCACGTCGATCATGCGCGTCGATCATGCCCGTCGACTATTCTCAGAGCACGATGCAAGCTGAACCGCTGCCGAGCGCGCCCCCGCTGCTGAGTGTCCCCCCGCTTTTGCGTGTAGACGACCTGCGCATCGCCTTCGGCGGCCACGAGGCGGTGCGCGGCCTTTCGTTCGCGATCGCCGCGGGCGAGACGCTGGGGTTGGTCGGCGAGTCGGGCTCGGGCAAGTCGGCGACCGCGCTGGCGCTGCTGCGGCTGCTGGGGCCGGAGGCCACGGTGAGCGGGAGTGCTCGGCTCAACATAAAGAAAGATGACGATAGAAAGAAAGATGACGATGACCCTGTCATCCCAACCGATCTGCTGGCAGCGAACGAAAAAGTTATGCGGGGAATCCGCGGTCGCCATGTGGCGATGGTCTTCCAGGAGCCGATGACGGCGCTGAACCCTGTGATGCCGGTGGGCCGGCAGATCGGCGAGGCGCTGCTGGCGCACGCTCCGAAGACTCCGCGGCGCGAGGTGCAGGCGCGGGTGCTGGCGGCCATGCGCGAGGTCGGTCTCCCGGAGCCGGAGCGGCGGTGGCGCGACTATCCGCACCAGTTCTCCGGCGGGCAGCGCCAGCGCATCGTCATCGCCATGGCGCTGATCCACCGGCCGCGGCTGCTGATCGCCGACGAGTGCACCACGGCGCTGGACGTGACCGTGCAGGCGCAGGTGCTGGCGCTGCTGCGCGACCTGCGTGAGCGCCACGGCCTGGCGATGCTGTTCATCTCGCATGACCTCGCGGTGGTGGCGCAGGTGGCCGACCGCGTGGCGGTGCTGCGCCGCGGTGAGATGGTGGAGCAGGGCGCGATGCTGGAGGTGCTCACCCGGCCCGCGCACCCCTACACCCAGCGGCTGCTGGCCAGCGTGCCTACGCTGCGCACCGACCGCGAACGGCCGCTGGCGGCCGCGGCCGGCGTATAGCTCTGCGCGTTTGCGATAGACTGGCACCCGCTCATGCGCGCCCTCGTGCTCTCCGACATCCACGGCAACCTACCGGCGCTCGAGGCAGTGCTGGCGGCGGCTGCGGGCGAGGCGGTGGGCGGCTTCGACGCGCTGTGGAACCTGGGCGACATGGTCGGCTACGGCGCGCGGCCCAACCAGGTGCTGGACCGGCTGCGCGCGCTGCCGGTGGAGCAGGCGGTGCATGTGCGCGGCAACCACGACCGCGTCTGCTGCGGGCTGTCGAGTTCGGTGGGTTTCAACCCGGTGGCCGCCGCCGCGGCCGCGTGGACCGAGCGAACGCTCACCCCGGACAACCTGGCCTGGCTGCGCGCCGTGCCCCGCGGCCCTCTCCGCGCCGGCCCGCGCGCGCTGTGCGCCCACGGCTCGCCGCTGCATGAGGACGACTACATCATCGCCATGCGCGACGCCTTTGCGCCGCTGCAGCGCATGGAGACCGAGCTGACCTTCTTCGGCCACACCCATGTGCAGGGCGGCTTCTCGCAGCATGCGGAGGAGTGGGAGGAGGACCGGCCGGCGTACACGACCAGCGAAGGCCCCGGCTACGCGGCCCGGGTGCTGCCGCTGGGCACGCGCCACCTGCTCAACCCGGGCTCGGTCGGCCAGCCGCGCGACGGCGACTGGCGCGCCGCGTTCGCTGTGTATGACACCGTGGCGGAGAGCCTGCTGTTCTGCCGCGTGCCCTATGACGTGGAGACCGCGCAGCAGGCCATCCGCGAGGCGGGGCTGCCCGGGCGGCTCGCCGACCGGCTGGCCTATGGCCGCTAGGCGGAGTCCATGCGGAGTCCATCATGCGGAGTCCATATAGATCGGCAAACATACATAGACCGGCAAACACCTGCCCTTAAGGCCTGCGTTTGGCGATGAGCGATGTATAAAGCTCGACGGTCTGGCCCGCGATGGCTGCCCAGGAGAAGTGCCGCTCCACGCGTTGGCGGCCGGCCTGGCCCATGGCGCGGGCCTTTTCGGGGTTCTGCAGCAGGTCCACGATGCGCGCGGCCAGGTCGCGGGAGAAGCGGCCGGCGTCGGTGGGGAAGCCGGTCTCGGGGTGGGCATCGAAGGCGACCAGGTGTCCGGTGGGTGTGCCGGAGGCCGCGCCCTGGCCGCCCTCGTCGACGACCACCTCCAGAATGCCGCCCGTGGCGGAGGCGACGACCGGGGCGTTGCAGGCCATGGCCTCGAGGTTGATGATGCCGAAGGGCTCATACACGGAGGGGCAGCAGAAGACGGCGCAGTGGCTGTAGAGCTGGATGGCCTCGGCCTTGGAGACCATCTGCTCGATCCAGACGATGTTGTGGCCGCGGCCGGTGGGGTCGCCGGTGGCGGCGGCGTGGCCCGGCGGGTTGTGCACGTTGTCGGAGTCCACGGCGACGGTGGGCGGCTGGGTGCCGGGCGCGGGCGGGTCGTCGTGCAGAGCGGCGCTGACGTCGACGTTGGTGAGCGCCTGGACCTTCGCGCGCATCTCTTCGGCGATCTCGGGGGTGTCGGGTGCGCCGGCGCAGAGCACCACCTGGGTGCCGGGGGGCAGGTGCGGGACCGCATCGACCAGATGGGTGACGCCCTTCTGGCGGGTGATGCGGCCGACGAACAGGACATAGGGGCGGCTCTTGTCGACGCCGTACTTGTCGAGCGCGGCGGTCTCGGGCGTGTAGCGGTACTCGTCGAGGTCGATGCCGTTGTAGATGACGTGGATGCGGGCGGGGTCCACGTCGGGGTAGGCCTTGAGGATGTCGGCGCGGGTGCCGTTGGAGACGGCGACGATGGCATCGGCGGCGAGGATGGCGGTCCGCTCCATCCACGAAGAGAGCGCGTAGCCGGTGCCGAGCTGCTCGGCCTTCCACGCGCGCAGCGGCTCCAGCGAGTGCGTGGTGAGCACAAAGGGGATGTTGTAGAGGGTCTTGGCCAGGAAGCCGGCCATGGCGACGTACCAGGTATGGGTGTGGACGACATCGAGCCTGGCTAGATTCAAATTCTGCAGGAGGTTGAGAGAGAGCGCCTCGAGCGCGCCCTTGAACTTCGCGTCGGTGCCGTCGGAGATGGCGTCCCAGGGCTGCTCGAAGTGGATGTCCAGGTTGGGCGGCGCGGGCGCGGGGTTCTCCGGCGCTGCGCCCCAGGCGTGGACCTCAACCTCAATGGAGCGGGCGAGCTCGCGCGAGAGGTATTCGACGTGGACGCCGGCGCCGCCGTAGACGTATGGGGGGTATTCGCGGGTAAGCAGGCCGACGCGCATGGTGGAATTGCAACTCCTCGGGGTGTCTTGGGCTGTAGAGGCCGGTGGCCGGCGATGGGAAAAGTCTATCCTGAGGGTAGATGCCGATTCCCCGTATTGGGCGGGATGCCTCGAACGTGGTAGCCAAAGAGATACTTGCCGCCCGCACAGCGTCGTGGCGCGATTAAGCTATAGGAACGTGTCTACATTCGCAGGACGCCAGGGAGAGGCCGCTTACCATGAAGAGATTCGTCTTCGCCGCAGTCGCTGAGAGAGGTGCGGGCCGCGGCATGGGGCTGCTGCCGGGAGTGCTGCTGGCAGCGGGAGCGCTGCTGCTGCAGGGCTGCGGCATGGGGCCGGCGGCGGTGTCCGGGAGCTCGGCCGGCGGGGCGGCGGCGGAGACGGGCGGAGTGCAGGGTATTCTGCATGGCGGTCAGCAGGGCATAGCGGGGGCGGCGATCCAGCTGTACACGGTGGGCTCCACGGGCAATGGCAGTGCGGCGACCCCGATGCTGACCCGCAGCGTGACCACCGACCCATACGGATTTTTCAATATCACCGGGGCGTACACCTGCGGGCAGGACTACCAGGGCAATGCGATCGTCGGCGGCAGCAACCAGGTGTACCTGGTGGCGAGCGGCGGCAACCCGGGGAACTCGCAGGACATGAACAACCAGGCGGCGGTGATGATGGACGCGCTGGGGCCGTGCAGCTATCTACAGCAGCCCAACGTGTTCATCTGGGTGAATGAGGTGACGACGGCGGCGGCGGCCTGGGCCCTGGCGCCGTTCATGACCAGCTCCACGGTGGCAGGCGTGAGTGCGACGCGGGTGGGCGCGAGCGCGACCAACTCGGCCGGGATAACGAACGGCTTTCTGCACGCGAACCTGCTGGCCAACACCACCAACGGCCTTCCGGCGACGTTGCCCTCCAACCTGACGGTGGAGACGAACAAGCTGTACGCGCTGGCCAATGCGCTGGCCAGCTGCGTGAACTCGGACGGCACCACCGGGTGTACCCCGCTGTTCACCGCGGCGACCCCGGCCGGCGGCAGCCAGCCCGGGGACACGCTGAGCGCCGCGCTGAATATCGTCCAGCATCCTGGGCAGAACGTGAACCCCGTCTACGAGGCGGCGCTCCCGCAGGCTCCATTCCCGAACCTTCTGCAGGGGCACCCGAACGACTGGACGATGTCGTTGACGGTGACCGGCGGCGGCCTGTACGGGCCCACGGCGCTGGGCGTGGACAGCGTCGGCAACGTGTGGCTGGCCAACTACTACGGCTCGGTGAGCGCCTTCAACAACCAGGGCACGGCGCTCAGCCCGGCGGCGACCGCGGGCACGCCGGCCAGCGGCGGCTTCGCCAACGGCACGGTGGGCGCGATCTATGGCCTGGCCGTGGACAGCAACGACAACATCTTCGTCGCCAATGAGGCGCTGGGCTCGACGCAGAACGGCAACACCGGCAGCATCAGCATCCTGAACGGCGCGACCTCGGGCAACACCCTGGGGTCGGTGGTCACCAATTCGGTCGTCGGCTCGGGCGGCTATGGCACGGCGTACTTCTATGACAGCAGCATCCAGTATCCCGAGTCGCTGGCGGCGGACAGCAACGGCAATATCTTCATCGGCGATGACAACGGCTCGGCGTCCTCCTATGTGACGGTGTACTCCGGCACCGGTTCGCTGGTGCGCGGCGGGCTGGGGCTGCCCTTCGGCAGCGGCGTCTTCGGGGTCTCGGGCGACCTGGCGCACGGCGCCTGGATGGCCAACGGCGCCAACAACACAGTGACCCATGCGGACGCGAACGGCGGCATCGTGTCGGTTTCGAGCTGCTGCAACGTGCCCGCGGGGGTGGCGACCGACGCGCAGGGCAACGCCTGGGTGGCCAACTACGGCAACGGCAGCAGCAACGGCAGCGTGAGCGAGATCGGCCCCGGTTGCGACACCAACCAGGTGAACCGCAGCAGCCTGTGCACCGGCGCGGGTGGCACCGTGGTGTTGCTGAACCAGAAGACCGGCGGCGGGCTGTCTTCGCCGCAGGGCATTGTGGTGGATGCGGCGCAGAATGTGTGGGTTGCGAACCTCCATGCGGCGACAGGGGCTACCTACGTGGCGCTGGCGGAGCTGGCCGGCGCGACCAACACCCTGGCGGCGGGCACGGCGATCTCGCCGGCCGGGGGGTATGGGCTGGATGCCGGCATCCAGGAGGCCTTTTCGCTGGGTCTGGATGCGGGCGGCAACATTTGGGTGTCGGATACCGGGGCCAGCGATGCGGTGATGTTCTTCGGCCTGGCCGCGCCCACGGCCACGCCGGCGTTGCCCACACCTACGGCGCCGTAGCCGGTTTGGATGCCCGCCACGGCTGCCCCCAAAGGGGCATCGCCCCCGTGGCGAGGGGTATATCCGCCAGGCGTGGCTCGAACCATCATGGATTCATACACGGTGCCGAAGGCATGGCATTGGAGGACTCCATGATGGTTTTGAAGCGTCTGTCGTTTTCTTCGTTACTCGCCATTCTCGCCCTGAGCGTGACCGCGGCTCTGACCGCCGGTTGCGGCATGGGGGTCGTCTCGATCCCGGACACCCCGCTGGCGAGTGAACAGTCGCAGCAGGTGCCGCTGGGCACCATCCAGGGCAGCAACTTCGGCGGCCACGCGCCGCTGGTGGGCGCCCATGTCTTCGTGGTGCAGCCCGGCACCAGCGGGTATGGCACCAAGGTGAGCTCGCTGCTGACCTCCAGCTCCGCCAATTCCAGCTACCCGACGGCGCTGGACTCCGTCACGGGCAGCCCGACCAACGGGATGTACTACGTGACCACCGATGTCCACGGCGGCTTCGCGCTGAGCGGCGACTATACCTGCACGGCGGGGCTTCCGGTGTACCTGTATGCCTCCGGCGGCAACCCGCAGACGATCCCCTCGGTAACGGTGACGCAGATCAACAGCTACACCGATACCAACAACAAGACAGTGGTGGTCTTCACGACCTCGGGCACCAACCTGATGTACCAGGGCGAGTCGGTGAACTTCAGCTCGTTCAGCACGGGCACCAGCTATGACGCCTTCTCGGGTGCGCAGGGCCAGATAGTTTCGCCGTTCTACCTGACGACGAATACCATCGGCTTCGAGCTGGGCGGCAACCTCACCAGCATGTTGCCGCAGGGCGTGGCGGTCAACGCGACCGTCTCGCAGAACACGCCCATCGTGTCCAACCCGGCGATCGTGAACATCGCGCTGATGGGCATCTGCCCGGGTTCGATCACCTTTGCGGGCATTCCCAATGGCACCTCGACCAACACGCTGAGCGGGGTTTCGCCGGCGGATCTGGCGAACCTGGCGGTCGGCAACGTCGTGACAGGGCCTGGCATCAACGTGGCGACCATCACGGCGATCAACACTTCCACCGGCACCATCACGTTCAACCAGGCGGATACCGGCGGCAATCCGACGGGACCGTACTACACCTACACGTCCACCTCGTCGGCCACGAAGAACTTCAGCTACCTGAACTACCTGTACATGAATGAGGTTTCGACGGTAGCGGCGATGTATGCGCTGGCACCCTTCGCCTCCACCACGGCGAATAACGATGCGCTGCATATCGGCACCAGCTCGACTAACCTCGCCGGGCTCCAGCACGCGGTGCAGATGGCGGCGAACCTCTACGACATCCAGGGCAGCAACGTGGGCACGGGCGGCGACGGCGAGACGCACATTGCGCGCGCGGTGACGCCCACCAACAGCGGCGGAACGGTCCCGCAGACGCTGCTGAATACGCTGGGCAACCTGCTGGCCAACTGCGTGGACTCCGGCAACACGTACAACGCGGTGACGGCGAGCAGCGGCACGCAGTCCTCGCAGTGCCAGGCGCTGTTTGCCAACGCCACCAGCGACGGCACCACCAGCGGCACCCAGCCCAACGATACGGCGACGGCGGCGATCAACATCGCGCATCACCCTTCGGGCGAGCCCAGCGGGAACACGACGTTCATGTCCGGGCTGTTCAACTCCATCACAGGCAACCAGCCCTTCCAGCCGACGCTGAGCTCGGCGCCGAACGACTTCTCGGTCGGCATTGCGTACTCCGGCAATGGCATTTCCCTCCCGGGAAGTGTGGCGATCGATGCCTCTGGAAACGCGTGGATCGTCGGCTACGGCGACATCGTGGAGCTGGGCGCAAACGGCGCTCCGCTCTCCGGGACGACCGGCTTCGCCACCGCGTCGGGCTATGAGAACCGGGGCATTGTGGTCGATGGCATCGGCAATGTCTGGTTCATCACCCAGACCGGCACCAACTCGGCCTATGTGAACAAGATGAGCAGCTCCGGTGTTCTGCTGTCGGGCTCGGGCTACTATAACCAGTCGACGATTGAACCCAATGCGCTGGCTGTGGACGCCAGCAACAACATCTGGGTGGCGAATTCGAACAGCGCGGCGTCGGACTCGTACCACGCCTACGTCACGGAGCTCAACGGCACGAATGGCAACGTCGTCGTGACCGTGGACGCCAATCCAACCCAGTCGACACAGACCGGCCCGACTGTGCTGCTGGGCCCGACCGGTATCGCCCTGGATGGCAACGGGCTGATGTGGGTGACGGGCAATGCCTCGTCGAACCTCGCCTCTATCAACACGAGCACCGACGTCGTCAACTGGTACAACAACTCCAACACGGCCCAGCCTTCGAATTCCCCCGCGTATCTGGCGGTGGATCAGAACGGGAGCCTGTGGATTCCGAACCAGAACGCAAACTTTATCCAGTCCGTGGTGCCCAGTGCGGCCACGGCCTCGGGCACGGCCAACGCCTACAACGTCAACTACACGGAGTACACCGGCGGTGGTCTGGCCACGACGGGAGCCGTTGCGGTGGATGGGGCCAACAACATCTGGGTGGCGAACCTCAACCAGCATTACGTCTCCGAGTTCACCAACAGCGGCACGCCGCTGACCGGTACCGGCGGATACGCCGGCGGCTTCGGCAGCAACGGCGGCAACCGGGTCGCCATCGATGGTTCAGGCAATGTGTGGCTTCCGGTGCCGAACGGTAACAATGTGGTCGTGATGGTCGGCGCGGCTGCGCCGGTGATCACGCCCCTGGTGACGGCGGCCAAGAACAACCAGGTGGCGCAGCGGCCGTAGGCGCCTTGTCTGCCTGGAAGATGTCTGCATCAATTGGAAAACAATGGTGATACTGCGGGGCCCCCGGACGGGGGCCCCGCGGCGTCTAAGGAGGCGAATGGGAAGAAATAGCGATTTTTTCTGCGGCCCGCAAGGTCTCGCGCTTAAAATGCAGACAGACCTTGATCGGACTCCGGTCATGGAGGCGAAGTACCCATGAACACCTTCTCTCTGCGCTCGGTTACTCTCTCTTTGCTGTACACCTTTGCGGCTGTTTGGCGCGGCAGAACGGGACGCTGGGCGCGAAGCCATAACGCTGCGCGGCGCGCCTCGCCTTGCGATGGGATGTTGTCGTATGATGGCCCTAACAACGTAGTCGTAACGCGCCAATCGTGCAGCCCCCTGCTTTTCTGCTACCCACTTCCGTCTCATGCCGAGTCCGACCATCCGGCCAGCATCCGATGCTGGCTGCGGAGGCCTTCAGTGCAGCGTTCCGATGTTCTTCTTCCTGCTTTTGCCTTGTTGCTGACAGCCGCGTCGCTTACGGGCTGCGGGATGGGCACGGCTGCGACCAGCGGGCTGTTCCCGTCGGTGCAGTCGTCCACTGCGCAATCCACCCTGGGTGAGATTCAGGGCAGCAACTATGGAGGCCATGCGGCGATCGTGGGCGCGCATGTCTTCCTGCTGGAGGGTACGACCAACGGCTACGGCGGCAAGGCCAAGTCATTGCTGGCTGCCAACGAGACGGTGACCAGCGCCTCGGGCAGCGTATTTACCACCGCGTTGGACAGCACCACCGGCAGCCCGACCAAAGGCGACTACTACGTCACGACCGACAGCTCGGGCTACTTCGACCTGAGCAACGGCTACACCTGCGATGCCGGCTACCCGGTGTACATCTACGCGCAGGGTGGCAATCCGGAGACGATCCCGGCCATCACGGTGACCTCGGCCAACGCGTACTCGCCCGCAGCCGGCCATTTCGTCTACGTCTTTACGACCTCCGGGACCAACCTGGCCTACCAGGGAGAGAGTTTGAACTTCAGTACGTTCACCACAGGCACCGGGTACGATGGCTTCTCCGGTGGGCAAAACCAGACGGTTTCGCCCTACTACCTGACGACCACTACCGTCGGGTTCGATCTGGGCAGCAACCTGCTCGGAGTGACGCCGGGCACCGCCGTTCCACTGAACGCGACGCTTACGCAGGCCACGCCCATCTCCTCCAACCCGGCGATCGTGAACCTAGCGGTGCTGGGCATATGCCCGAGCAGCGGGACGGCGAATTTCAGCTCGCTGCCGTTCGTCTATGTGAATGAGGTGTCCACGGCGGCGGCGGCGTATGCGCTGGGTGGGTTCTTCCCGGCGCCGGGCACGGCAGGCCTTGCGAACGCCGGTGCGGTTGCCGCAAATCTGAGTATTCCGGCGAGCGACAACCTGGCGCTGCTGGGCCTGCAGAATGCAGCGATCACCGCCGACCAGATCTATGACATTCTGGGCACGAACCTGGGCACCGGCGGCGACGGCGAGACGCATATCGCGCGCAACACCACGCCCGGCGTCGCGGTCTATGCGACCACCACCAGCGGCTCCCCCACGATTTCGGTCGGGACCTCCATCGGCCTGCTGACGGGCACGACCATCACTGGGGCGGGCATTCCGGCCGGTACGACCATCACCGCGATTAACAGCGTGGCGGTGCCGAACACGCTTACGCTCTCCGCCAACGCCACCGCGACCGGCAGCAATGTGCTGTTGCGTGCAGGCGCCGGCAACGGCACGGTGCCGCAGACGCTGATCAACACGGTCGGCAACATCCTGGCCAACTGCGTGGACTCGGCTAACACCTACAACCCGTACACCGCGACGGGTACGGCCAGCACGCAGTGCAGCAGCCTCTTCGGTTACGCGAAGAGTGCGGGGACCAGCGGCACCACGCCGGTCGATACGGCGTCGGCGGCCATCGACATTGCGCACAACCCGTGGGCCAATGTGTCCAACCTGCTGAACGTGGGCCCGGGCAATGAGCCCTTTCAGCCGACGCTGAGCACAGCCAACGACTTTTCCGTGGGTATCGTGTACACGCCGGCGAATGTAAATAATCCGGAAGGCCTGGCTGTGGATGGCCAGGGAAGGATCTGGTATCCGAACGCGGGTTCAGGCTATGTGACGACACTGACCCCCTTCGGCGGCGTGCAGTACAACGTGAACGTAGGTGGCAGCCCGGACTACATCGCCATCGACGGCAACGGGAACGCCTGGTTTGACAATAAGGGGAATGGATCCCTACAGGAGATGAGCTACGCCGGATCGTTTATCAACAGCTTCCAAACGGGAAATCTGCAAGGTAACGAGGCCGTATCGGTGGACGGGGTCAATGACACCGGCTACATCTATGGCGGTTATCAGGCGACGCCCGGCGGCTTCGAGAAGTTTGCGGGCACGGGCGCCCTGACCACCACACCCCAAAATCCACTTACTGGGTCGCAAAGCTGCATGGGTGGGAACACCAACGCCCACAGTGCCGTGGACAATGCCAACAACGGCTACAACCTGTGGATCACAGGCGAGGCCCCCGATGTGGTGTGCATCGTGAATACCTCTACAGGCGCCCTGGTACCTGTAACGAACCCGCAAACCAACCCGATTGTGATCAACTCTGCGACGGGCATCGGCTCCAGCTATCAGCCGGAGTTTCCAGCCATCGACGCCTCCGGCAACGCATGGATTCCGAACCAGAACTACGCCTCGATCTCCAAGATCACGCAGGCCGGTGTGTTGACGAACATCCCCGCCGCCAATCTGAGTGGAGCGTTTGGCGCGGCGGTGGACGGCGCAGGCAACATCTTCGTCAGCAACCGCACGGGCAATGCCATTACAGAGTTCATCCCCGGCAGTGGCACGGCCACACCGGTGAGTACGAACTACTACGGCGGCGGCAGCTCGACCATCTTCAGCGATGCGCTGAACCTGCAGGCAGACCCCTCGGGCAATCTCTGGATTACGAATTACGCCGGTAGCCGCATTGTGGAGCTGCTGGGAGTCGCCGCGCCTACCTGGGAGCCGCTCTCGGACGCGGCCAACCACAATGCTCTGGGCAGCAAACCTTAGAAACGCTCTGGGCAGCAAACCCTAAAGACGCTCTGGGCAGTAAACCGTAGGCGGCCGGCCGGCGCAGGTAGAATGTTCCCCTGATGGCCACCCGCGTTCGCTCGTACAGCAAGATCAACCTGGGGCTGGCCGTGGGGCCGGCGCGGCCCGACGGCTTCCACGGCCTGACGACGATCTACCAGACGCTGGCGATGCATGAGTTCGTTACCGTCGCCGCGCGGCCGGCAGCGCAGTCGCAGATTCTCCTGACCAGCGACCACCCGGGCGTTCCGCGCACCGAGACCGGCGACGCGGAGCGCAACACGGCATTCAAGATGGTGGCCGGGGCGCTCGCCCGCATGGCGGTGACGGCGGAGGTGACGATACATATCGAGAAGCGGCTGCCGGTGCAGGGGGGCATGGGCGCGGGCTCGGCGAACGCGGTGGCGGCGCTGCTGGGGCTGGAGCGGGAGCTATCCAACGCAGGAATTAGCCCGTTGCCGGAGGGTGCGCGGCAGGAGCTGGCGGCGGGGGTAGGCTCGGACGTGCCGCTTTTCTTACTGGGCGGTACAGTTCTGGGGCTGGGGCGAGGCGAGGAGGTCTATGCGCTGCCCGACGGCCCGGCGCTGCCGTGCGTGGTTGCGCTGCCGCAGGTGGGAGTATCGACGGCGCTGGCGTTCCGCGAGCTGGATAAGAGACAGGGTTTAGCCACCCCGGCGAGCCCAGAGGGCGATGCGTTGACTTTGGGGGCGACCGTGGATACACTAAAGCAGTTGAGCTACGCTCTGGCAGCCTCCGGTGTACCGGCAGGCGCTGAGGCTGGCCCCTCCGGTATCGTCCGGCCCGGTGTTTTGGGCATTCAAGACGATCTGGCCGAGACCCCAGGGTTCCCATCCAACCTGTTGGATGGGAGGGTGAACCCCCTTCTCGCGCTTGTCCGCACCGGGATTGAGAACGACTTTGAAGAGGTCGTCTTCTCGCAGCATCCCTCCTTGCGTTCAACCAAGCGTGACTTACTGGGAACTTCGGGCGAAGGCGCGCTGTATGCCGCTCTCTCGGGATCAGGCTCTGCCTTGTTCGGACTCTATGCGTCCGAGGCGGCGGCCCGCGAAGCTCAACGACGTGTGCAGACCGGCGGTACGCGGGCGATCCTTACGGAGACCCTGCCTCGCACCCGGTACTGGCATACGATGTTCGCAGAGTAGCTGGCTTTGCTCGAAGGCCGCGCCGGCAGGTGCGGGAGGAGCGGGCCGGACATACTGGGCGATCGACTAACGGTAGGTCAAGTGCCTTTGACGCACTTTGTCCAGGTTCGAATCCTGGTCGCCCAACCACTTCAGTCGGTCGTCTGCAATCTATGGGTAGCCTGGTGAGGGACCGGCTGCATGGGTTGTGCGGACGAACGGTAGGTGCTGGGAGCTTTTGATTTTGGAGCGGCGCACCAGGGCAACAAGACCCGGCGTCGCGATGGAATTGGCAAGGCCCGCGTCACGATCCGGCGAATGCGCCGGGGACAAAACCGGCAGGAACGCCGGGGCGCGGGAGGTGCAGGAAAGTTTGAAGGCGAGCGCGGCGAAACCGGCCACGGCTCTGCCAGTAAGGGAACCGAAGGTCAGCCACACCGGCGTCCGGCGACGTAACCGTTGCCTGGGCAGTCCGGCAGCAGGACAAAGCAGTAGATGAGACGAGCCAAGGTCAACCAGCCTGGAGGGTTTCAAACGTGAAGCAACACGAGACGACTGCGGTTTCCCACCCAAGTTCTACCAGCCCGAAGGGGCCGGGCGCGACGCCCCAGGGCGAGCCCGGCCCCATCAGCAAACCAGCCGAGCTCAAGGCCGCCGAGACCGAGACTGTTTCGACGGCTGCTCCGGCAGCCAAGGCCGCAGTGGAGAAGAAACGCTCCTCCCGGCTGAGCGAAGACAAGCGCTTCAAGATATTCTCGGGCTCGGCGAACCGGCCGTTGACCGAGGAGATCGGCAGGTTTCTCGGGGTCCCTGTAGGCGAGACGCGGTTGCAGCGCTTCGCCGACGGTGAGACCCACTTTCAGCTCCTTGAAAATGTACGTGGCATGGATGTGTTTCTGGTCCAGCCGACGTGCCGCCCGGTCGACCAGAACCTGGTCGAGTTGCTGATTATGATGGACGCGCTCAGGCGCGCCTCGGCAGGCAGGATTACCGTGGTGGTGCCGTACTACGGCTATGCGCGGCAGGACCGCAAAGACCGCCCGCGGGTGGCGATCACCAGCAAGCTGGTGGCCGACATCCTGCAGACCGCCGGCGCCAACCGCGCGCTGTTCGTCGACCTGCATGCGGCGCAGATCCAGGGGTTCTTCAACATCCCCGTGGACCATCTCTTTGCCAGCCCGGTGCTGGTGGGCTACTTCCGCGACCTGCAGCTGCCGAACCTTACGGTCGTCAGCCCGGACGCCGGCGGCGTGGAGCGCGCTAGGTTCTTCGCCAAGAAGCTCGAGGTGCCGCTGGCCATCGTGGACAAGCGGCGCACCGACATCAACGTCACCGAGGTGATGAACGTGATCGGCGATGTGCGCGGCCGGACCTGCCTGATCCTGGACGACATGGTCGATACGGCCGGGTCGCTGGTGAAGGCCACCGACGCGCTGCTGGCCGAGGGTGCGGACAAGGTGTACGGCTGCGCCACGCACGCAGTGCTGTCGGAGCCGGCGCTGGAACGCATCGCCGCGTCGCGGTTGGAGGAGCTGGTGGTGACCAACACCATCCCGCTCACCGAGGCCGCGCAGCAGATGAGCAAGATCAAGGTGCTCTCCATCGCAGGCCTGCTGGGCCGGGCGATCGAGAGCATTCATATGGAGACGAGTGTCAGCACTCTCTTCAATTAGGAATTTGCAAGACAGTAGACCGTAGAGGGTAGACAGTAAGGGCCCTCTGAAGAAGCAAGCGGAAGATCAACAGCGGTGCGAGCCGCAAAGGGAGCGAGGCCCAACCTCGTGCCCGAAAGGACAATGAAATGGCAAGCAACAGCAAGATCGAAGCCGTGGTGGCGACGCCGCGCACCGGGACCTTCAACAAGAACCACGCGCGCCGCGTGCGCGTGCAGGGGCTGATCCCCGCCGTGGTGTATGGCGCGGGCAAGGAGTCCGTGGCCGTGACGGTGGACCCCAAGGTGATCACGAAGATCCTGTACTCGGACTCCGGGCACAACACCATCTTCGACCTCACCATCGAGGGCAAGGGCGCGGAGAAGGCGATGATCGTCGACTGGCAGAACGAGCCCATCAAGGGCAAGCTGCTGCACGCCGACCTGAAGCGCATCGCGATGGACAAGGCGATGGTGGTGCAGGTGCCGGTGCAGCTGACCGGCGTGCCCGCGGGCGTGAAGACCGGCGGCGGCATCCTGAGCCAGGTGCTGCATGAGGTGGAGATCGAGTGCCTGCCGGGCGATATTCCCAGCCACATCGACGTGGATGTGTCGACGCTGGAGGTCAACGGCGCCATCCATATCTCCGACCTGCCGCACTCGGACAAGCTGAGCTTCCTGGGCGATGAGCATGCGCTGGTAGCGCACGTCACCTTGATCAAGGAAGAGGTGGTGGCGGAGCCGGTGGCCGGCGTCACCGAGCCCGAGGTCGCCAAGAAGGGCAAGCAGGATGCACCGGCGGACGCTGCCGCCGCGTCCGGCGAGAAGAAGAAGTAAGAAGGCAGTGAATCGTGAGAAGTGAATCGTGAAAAAAGCAAGCGGACATTTCGGGCGCACTCTTCACTCTTCACTTTTCACGATTCACTCGCTTACCGAAGGTGAGCGATGAAGTTGATCGTTGGCCTGGGCAATCCCGGTCCGGAGTATGCGTTTACGCCGCACAACGCCGGGTTTCTCGCGGTCGACCGGATTGCGGCAGTCTGCGATGCGCAGATTGCCAACCGTCGGGGCCACGCCCTGACGGCGCGGACGAAGCTGGCAGGGCATGACGTCCTGCTGGCCAAGCCGCAGACCTTCATGAACGAGAGCGGGCTTTCGGTGGCCGCTTTGGTGAAGGAGTTGGAGCTTGGCGTGCAGGACCTGGTTGTCCTCTACGATGAGCTGGCGCTTCCGCTGGGCACGCTGCGCATTCGCGAGCGCGGCTCGGCGGCCGGGCATAACGGAGTGAAGTCGGTCTCCGCCATGCTGGGCACGGAGGAATGGACGCGCGTACGCATCGGGGTCGGCAAGCCGCCCACCGAGACCGGACGCGCGGTGAAGGCAGGCGGCAAGGAGTATCTGCTGTCGCCCCTGCGCAAGCAGGGGTTGGCAGAGCTGGATGAGGTGCTCGACCAGGCAGTACGCGCGGTCGAGGCGATCCTGACCCAAGGGGTCAAGAGCGCAATGAATGAGTTCAATAAGAAAGTCGAGACGGTGAATAGTGAAGAGTGAATCGTGAATAAGGCAAAAGCCCTGGCACCCAACTCCGCACTTTTTGTTTGATTCACTATTCACTGTTCCACAACCTTCCAAACCGGCTCAGGCCATCGAGCGGTGCGGGGCAGAACCCCGCAGAAAGAAGTTCAAGTATGGATCGCACCTATGAAGTGATGTTTATCGTCCGGCCGGATGTGGAAGAGGCCGAGATGGACAAGCTGATCGAGACCTTCTCCGGCTATGTAACGGCGGGCGGCGGCACGGTCAAGACCACCGAGAAGATGGGCCGCCGCCGGCTGGCCTACACGGTGAGGAAGTTCAACGACGGCTTCTATGTGCTGCTGGTGATCGACTCGCCGGCCTCGCTGGTGGCGGAGCTGGAGCGCCGCCTGCGCGTCTCCGAGCAGGTGATCAAGTTCATCACCGTGCGCATGGATGAAGAGGAGAAGCGCGTGGCCAAGATCAAGGCGCACCGCGACGCCCACGTGAAGCGCAGCGCGCTGCCGCAGGTGAACGCGGAGGCCGCGGCGGCTTCCACGCCCGCACTGACGCCGGAGAGCACGTCGGCCCCGGCCGCCGCCGCGGTGACGCCGGCGGTCGCACAGGCCTAGTCGTACAGGCTTCGAGGGACATCAGCAACGCCGCACCTCGCTTCCACGATCTCGCGCCAGGCGGAACGCCAGTCTGGATATACGCAAAGCAGATCAGTCCAAAGGCCCAGCGCGGCCTGGAGCGGGGAAGGCAAAACGGCCAGGGACCAAAGCCCTCGGCAGAGTGAAAGGACAAGCATCATGGCGGACGAGACAGTGAACCAGGCAGCACCCGCGGAGAACTCCGCACCCACTTCGGCAGCGGCACCCACGGCCGAAGGCGCCACCGCCCCCGCGGCGGCGAGCACCGGCTTTACCCCGCGCACCGGCGGCTATCAGGGCCAGGGCGGCCCGCGCCCCGGCGGTCCGCGGCCCCCGCGCGCCGGCGGCCCGGGTGGTCCGGGCGGCGGCGCGGGAGGACGCAAGTTCTTCCGCCGCAAGAAGGTGTGCAAGTTCACCGTGGAGAAGATCGACACCATCAGCTACCGCGATGTGCGGCTGCTGCAGCAGTTCGTGTCGGACCGCGGCAAGATCATTCCGCGCCGCCTCTCGGGCACCAGCGCGCCGTTCCAGCGCAAGCTGACCCGCGCCATCAAGCAGGCACGCGCCATTGCGTTGCTGCCGTTTGCGGCGAAGTATTAGTTGGCAGCAGCGGGCTTTCGCCCGCGGACACTCTGCTTTACCCAACAGGGGTTTGTGCCCCGGGACCGCAAGCCGGCCCCAACTGGAGACATGTCATGGAAGTGATTCTGAAGGAAGATGTAAACAAGCTCGGCCACCGCGGCGACGTGGTGAAGGTCGCCGACGGCTATGGCCGCAACTACCTGCTGCCGGGCAAGCTGGCCATGGAGGCCACGCCGGCCAACAAGGCGGTGATCGAGCAGATGAAGGCCTCGGCCATCCGCAAGTCGGCGTCTGAGAAGGGCGGCGCCGAGGAGCTGGCCGCGAAGCTGAACGAGCTGGTGCTGAACTTCGAGCGCAAGACCGGCGAGAACGACCACCTGTTCGGCTCCGTGACGTCGAGCGACATCGCGCATGAGCTTGAGGTGCAGGGTTACAAGGTCGACCGGCGCAAGATCCACCTGGAAAACCCGCTGCGCACCGTCGGCGAGTTCCATGTGCCGATCAAGCTGCACCGCGAGGTCTCGGCGCACCTGCAGGTCAACATCAAGAGCGATGCGCCGGAGCGCGCGACCGAGGCCGCCGAGGACATCGACGACACCGCCTTCAAGTCCACCTACACCGGCGAGGTCGACTTCCAGCGCGAGTAGTCCGCACCAAGCCACGCGTATGAGCTAAGCAAGCCAAGCTGAGCCGCCCGCACTCCAGTCGAGAGCGCGGGCGGCTTTTTCTGTACTGGCGGTTTCCGCTTGCGGCTTCTGCGCGTGCCGCTACTCGTACTTGAGTGTGGCGACGGGGTCCAGCTGCGCGGCGCGGTTGGCCGGCAGCGTGCCGAAGACCACCCCCACCACCACCGAAGTCGCCAGCGCGATCACCGCGCTCCAGCCGGAGATGGGAATCTTGAAGGTGGTGAGGAAGCGCACACTGAAGGGCAGCGCCAGGCCGAGGATCGTGCCGATCAGCCCTCCTGAGAGCGAGAGGAAGACCGCCTCGGTGAGGAACTGCAGGCGGATCTCGCGGCTGGTCGCGCCCAGCGCCTTGCGGATGCCGATCTCCTTGATGCGTGAGCCGACGTTGGCCAGCATGGAGTTCATGATGCCCACGCCGGAGACCACTAGCGTGATGGCGGCGGCCCCGCCCAGCACCAGCGTCAGCATGTCGGCGATGCGGGCCATCACGCTGAGCACCTGGGTCATGGTGAACGCCGTGTACGACGAGGTGGCGCGGTGCCGGCTGCGGATGACGGCGAGGATCTTGCGCGCCGCCGACGGGACCTCTTTGGGGTCCTTCATGGAGAAGAAGATCTCTTTTACGTTGTCGGTGCCGGTGAAGTAGCGGGCCACCGGGTAGGGGATCAGCAGGGTGTGCTCATTGATCTCGGACTGGCCGAAGGTGTCGATGCGCATCTTGAAGACGCCGATGACGGTGAAGGGGATGCCGCGCACGCTGATGGTGTGGCCGACGGCCGCGGCCGAGGAGCCGTAGAGGTCGCGGGCGAACTCCTCCACGATGACGGCCACCTGCGCATGCTGCAGAGCGTCCTGGTCGTCGAAGAAGCGGCCGGCGACCAGCTCCAGGTTGCGCACGTCCTTATACTGCGGGCTCACGCCCAGCAGCATCGCCTCCTTGGTGATGCCGTTGCCCAGCGAGATGGTGTCGTGGTACTCGAGCATGGGCGAGCTGGCGGCGATGCCCGGCACCTGCTCGCGAACCGCGGCCTCGTCCTCGCGGGTCATAAAGTCCGGGGTGGCCACGTTGTCCGGCCCGGCGACGCTGCCGCCGTTGAACTGCATCTCGATCATGCTGGGGCCGATGCTGGCGATCAGGTTCAGCGCATACTGCTTGCCGGTAAGGCCCAGCGTGACCACCAGGATGATGGACGCCGAGCCGATGACCATGCCCAGCATGGTGAGCAGGAAGCGGACCTTGTTGGCGCAGAAGCTGTCGAAGGCCAGGCGCAGGGTCTCGCGCATGGCCACGGTGGCCTTGGCGCTGCGCAGGGTGCTGTCGAAGGTGTCGCGAACCTTGGAGGGGGGGGCTACGGGATGGGCGGCGGTGGCCATGGGTGGATCACGCTCGCGGAGCGAGAATACGGCTGCACCCAGTATCGCAGCAAACCGGGGCCGGCGTCGTCCCCCGCGTCCGCTCTGCGTAAGAGGTCCGGTGCCTGGACGCTATTGGCTGCTGCGCGCTGACAGGTTGTTGAGACGCTCCACGCTCTCCCGCTAGGGCGCGAGAGGGATGCCGTCGGACGCGACGGGTCAGGTGAGTTTTTCTGTGGGGTCGCAGTCTCCATGGTCGACGGCGCAGATCAGCGGAGGGTTCGCGCCGGCGTCGCCGCTTGTGGGCTTGGCTCCGGGGCGGTACACGGTGCAGGCGAGCTACTCCGGCGACGGCACGGACGACTCGGTGAGCCAGACGGCGGGGCTTTGACCTGGATCGGGAGTGTACCCACAGCTTGAGATCAATGTACCCACAAATATACCCACACGCAACCCCGGCTTGAACGAAATCCCCCTGGACGTAAAAAGATGGAAAACCCAGCATTTACTGGGTTTTTTGTAAACTTTTTTGGATGTTGTCGGATGTCCTTGAACTGCTAAATGGCGGAGGGAGAGGGATTCGAACCCCCGTAGCCCGTTAAGGCTAAGCGGTTTTCAAGACCGCCTGTTTCAACCACTCACACATCCCTCCGCGGCCGTAGGCAGCGGTCGCCCGCGCCAGTGTACAACGCGTACCGTAGGCATCTCCAGCGCGGCTGGCAGGTCTGCGTTCGATTGCGAGGGTCGAAATCGGCAAATCCTAGCGCGTTGCGTGCAGCCGATTGCGCGGCTGTGCGCTGCTAGACTGGAGCCCTTCGTCACAGCTTGGCTTGAGGAGTCCGAGGAGTTCTATGTTTCTGGGTGTGGATGTCGGCACCGGCGGCACGCGCGCCGTACTGGTGGACCGCGACGGACGCGTGGTCGCTTCGCAGTCCACCGAGCATGCGCCCATCCACAGCGAGCACATCGGCTGGGCGGAGCAGGACCCCGACGACTGGTGGCGCGCCGCCCGCACCGCCATCGCCGCCGTAATGCAGCAGGCGGCAAAGGCCGGCTGGACGGTGGAGGCTGCGGGGCTCACCGGGCAGATGCACGGCTGCGTGATGCTCGACGCCGACGGACAGGTGCTGCGGCCCGCGCTGATCTGGTGCGACCAGCGCACCCAGCCCGAGTGCGACTGGCTGACCGAGACGATCGGCCGCGAGCGGCTCATCGAGCTCACCTGCAACCCCGCGCTGCCGAACTTCACCCTCACCAAACTGCTGTGGGTGCGCCGCCATCAGCCGGAGATCTTCGCCCGCATCGCGCATGTGCTCTGCCCCAAGGACTATGTGCGCCTGCGCCTGACGGGTGAGTACGCCATCGACATGCAGGAGGCTTCGGGCACGCTGCTGCTGGATGTGACCCACCGCCGCTGGGCCTCGGAAGTTGCGGAGATAGCCGGCATCCCGATGGCCTGGCTGCCTGCGCTCTATGAGGGGCCCGAGATCTGCGGCCTCATCACCGCGCAGGCGGCGGCGCGGACGGGGCTTGCCGCGGGTACGCCGGTGGTGGCCGGCGCGGGCGACCAGGGTGCCGGCGCGGTCGGCATGGGCATCCTTGAGCCTGGCTCGGTCTCTTCGACCATCGGCACCTCGGGCGTGGTGTTTGCGGCAACGGCCGCGCCTACCAAAGACCCGCAGGGCCGGCTGCATACCTTCTGCCACGCCGCGCCGGGCATCTGGCATGTGATGGGCGTGACCAACGGCGCCGGCCTGAGCCTCCGCTACTTCCGCGACACCTTCGCGCCGCACCTCAGCTACGACGAGCTGACGGCGCTCGCCGCCACCGTGCCCGCCGCCTCCGACGGCCTGTTGTGGACGCCGTACCTCTTCGGCGAGCGCACCCCGCACCTCGATCCCGCCGCGCGGGCCTCCTTCGTCGGCATCACTGCCTCGCACACGCTCGGCCACTTCGTCCGCGCGGTGCTGGAGGGCGTGGCGTTTTCGCTGCAGGACACGTTCACGCTGTTCGCGGAGCTGGGCATCCCGGTGCAGCGGGTGCGGCTGGGCGGCGGCGGCGCGCGCAGCCCGCTGTGGCGGCAGGTGCAGGCCGATGTCTTCGGCCGCCCGGTGGAGCTGCTCGAAGCCGAGGAAGGGGGCGCGTTTGGCGCGGCGCTGCTGGCCGGCACCGGCGTGGGTGCGTGGCCCAGCGTGCAGGCCGCCTGCGCCGCCACCGTGCGCGCCGCCGCGGCCATCGCTCCGCTGGCGGCCAAGGCCATGCGCGCGGCCTATCCCCGCTATCGCCGCGTCTACCCTGCGCTGCGCGACCTGGAAGCCTGACCCGCGGCCCAATCGGCAGCGTGTTGGACGCAGCCGCCGATTCGACAGGCCGAATGCGCTTCGTATAACTTCATCTCATCGCTTTCATCTTTTTCAGGCGGAACGCCTGCGCACCGAAAGGCTTCCATCCAGGCCGCGCAACCCCGCCGTCTCCCCCGAGGTGTTGTTTCCATGAGTGTGACAAGACGAGAGTTTCTCAGCCGCGTGGGCCAGGCCGGCGGCTACGCAGCCACCTTCGCCACCATGCAGGCGCTGGGCCTGCTGCCGATGAAGGCGGAGCAGATGCAGAGCGTGCAGGCCGCGCCCGGCATCGGCAAGGGCAAGAAGATTGTGGTGGCCGGCGCGGGCGTCGCTGGCCTGTGCGCCGCGTATGAGGCCAAGAAGCTGGGCTACGACGTGACGCTGCTGGAGGCCAACAACCGCCCCGGCGGCCGCGTCTGGACCGGCCGCGCGGGCGACGTGGTTGAGTTCGTCGACGGCACCAAGCAGACCATCGAGTGGTCCAAGGGGCTCTACCAGAACATGGGCGCCGGCCGCCTGCCCTCCATCCACGGCACCACGCTCGGCTATGTGCGCGAGTTCAAGATTCCCATGGAGGTCGAGGTGAACACCTCGCGCTCCACGCTGCTGCAGAACGACCGCATCAACGGCGGCAAGCCCTACACGCAGCGCAAGGTCGTCAACGACTCGCGTGGCCACGTCAGCGAGCTGCTGGCCAAGTCCGTCGCCGGCGGCACGCTCGACCAGGAGTTCAGCGCCGACGACAAGAAGCGGCTGATGGACTTCCTCGCCTACTACGGCCCGCTGGACAAGGCGGGCAAGTATGTCGGCTCCGACCGCGCCGACATCAAGCAGTACCCCGGCGCCGGCCCGGTCGATATGATCGTCGACCCCGACACCATCCCGCTGCACACGCTGCTGGCCGCCAACTTCCTCGGCTATGAGATGTATGAGGAGAGCTGGGACTGGCAGGCGACCATGTTCCAGCCGGTGGGCGGCATGGACGCCATCCCCTACGCCTTCGCCAAGCGGCTGGGCGCGTCGCTGGTGCTCAACGCGCCGGTCACCGGCATCGCGAAGACCGGCAGTACGCCCGGCAGCGGCGTTACCGTCACCTACACGCACGACGGCGCGGAGAAGAGTCTCGCCGCCGATTACTGCATCTGCGCCATGCCGCTCACCATCCTGCGCCAGATCAAGGCGGACCTCGACCCCGCGCACCGCGATGCCGTGGCCAAGGCCAACTACCGCGGCAGCTACAAGATTCCCTGGGAGGGACCGCGCTTCTGGGAGACCGACTACAACATCTATGGCGGCCTCTCGTTCCTCACCCAGGGCCCCTCGCCGGTCTGGTACCCCTCGGCCGACCTTTTCTCCGAGCGCGGCATCGTCGTCGCCGGCTACCAGGACGAGTCCATCGAAGGCTTCAACAAGCTCACGCTGCCGCAGATGTTTGCCCGCTCCCGCGCCTCGGTGCAGCGGCTGCATCCAGGCCACGCCGACAAGCTCGAAAAGCCGATCTACGTGGGCTGGAAGCGGATGAAGTGGTTCGAGGGCTCGTGGATCGGCACCCAGCCCGCCGCCGAGTACGATGTGATGATCCAGCCGGACGGCCCCATCTACTTCGCCGGCGATGCCATGAGTCATGTCGTCGGCTGGCAGGAGGGCGGGCTGCTCTCCGGCATCCGCGCGCTGCAGATGATCTCAGACAAGGTGAAGGCCGCCTAGCCGTTTGTGTTTGTCATTCCCTCTTGTGTTTGTCATTCCCGAAGGGAATCTGCGTTTGTCTTATACCAGTTAGCCAGTTAGCCAGTTAGCCAGTTAGCCAGTTAGCCAGTTCGTCCAGGAGACCGCTCATGAACCGTCGCACCGTCCTCGCCGCCGCTTTCGTCCTCGCCGTCTCTGCCGTCGCGTCTGCCCAAACCACCGTCAAGCGCGTCTATGGCCCGCCACAGCAGAAGTTCGCCAACGGCGTGTGGGCCGGCGACACCCTGTATGTGGCCGGGCAGATGGCCTCGCCCATCGCGCCGGCCGACCCCGCCAAGGGCACCGCCGCGGTCTACGGCGACACCAAGGCGCAGACCGAGAGCGCCATCAAGAACATCGACCGCATCCTCAAGTCGCAGGGGCTCACGCTCGCCGACGTGGTGCAGATGGATGTCTTTCTCGCCCCCGACCCCGCCACCGGCAAGATGGACTTCGCCGGCATGAACGCCGCCTACAGTGAGTTCTTCGGCACCGCCGACCAGCCCAACAAGCCGGTGCGCGCGGCCATGCAGGTCGCGGCCCTGGCCACGGCGTGGGGCCTGGTCGAGATTCAGGTGGTCGCCGTCAAGAGCAAATAGGCAGTTGCATGGAAACCCCTTGCGACGTCCAGCGTCGCAACGCGACGTTTTCACGGCCAAGAAGGTTTCAGCGCAATTGGATTTTTTTATTGACACCCCTTCCGCTCCCCTGTAGGCTCAGCAACAATTATCTGAAACAAGATTCTTCATCCACTGAACCGGCACCCACCGGCTCAGGGCCTCTTCACCCCGTTGGGTACGGGATGCAGTCGAAGCACCCAGCCGTTCGCCGTACGTTGTTGAGCAGCCGTTCCCGGTGCAAGTTTTAGGGCCCTTGCCCTTCTATCCTCTAAGGCCTTCCCCGACTGCAGGCCGGTTTCCGATCCATCCCGTTGAAGCGGCCGTTCCCGCTTTGTCTAAGCAACAGACATAACCAGTGCAGTGCGACAGTCGCCTCTTGCGGCTGCCAAGCCTCTGCCATTGTGTATCCGCTCCACTGCTACAACTTTTTGGAGGTGTCATGAATTTGTTCCGCCGCAACACCCGCTTCCTGCTTCTCGCCGTCCTGTTCATCGCAGCCACCGTCGCGGCCTCCGCGCAGACCACCTACGGTGCCGTCCGCGGCCTGGTCAAGGACCCCCAGGGCGCCGTCCTGGTCGGCGCTTCGGTCACGCTGATCAATCAGGGCACCAAGCTCACCCGCTCCACCGTCACCTCCGCCAGCGGCGAGTACACCTTCACCTCCGTCGAGCCCGGCATCTACACGGTGTCCATCGCGATGACCGGCTTCAAGAATGAGCAGAACAAGGACATCGCGGTCGAGACCGGCGCCACCGCCACGGTCGACCTCGGCCTGCAGCTCGGCGGCTCCTCCGAGACCGTCGACGTCTCCACCGCCGAGCCGCTGATCGATACCGCCAACGCCAACGGCGGCCAGAGCTTCACCTCGCAGCAGCTGGAAGAGCTGCCCAACCTGGGCCGCAACCCGTTCGTGTTTGAGAAGCTCGACACCGCGGTGACGCCCGTCGGCGACCCGCGCTACGTCCGCGCCGAGGACCAGACCGGCCAGTCCACCATCTCCGTCGCGGGCGCGCCCGTCGGCGCCAACAACTTCGCCGTCGACGGCATTCCCATCTCGCAGTCCAACGGCGGCGTCACCTTCATCCCGTCGCTCGAAGCCGTCTCCGACGTGAAGGTGCAGGCCAACACGTACGACGCCGAGGTCGGCCGCGCCGGCGGCGGCATGTTCAACACCACCCTCAAGAGCGGCACCGACCAGTATCACGGTGCCTTCTACGGCATGACCCGCCAGACCAACTGGAGCGCCAACTCCTTCACGAACAATCGCACGCCCTATGTGGTCGCCGGTGTAACGGTATCGCCTACCACCCCGCGTCCCGCCGTCGAGACCTACCTCTATGCCGCGGCCTTTGGCGGCAAGGTGCCCTACAGCGACAAGTTCAAGTACACCAAGAACACCTTCTTCTGGGTTACAGAAGAAGGCTACCGCCAGGCGCAGCCCCTGCCTGGCAGCGGCACATACGTCATGCCCACCCCGCTCGAGCTTACCGGTGACTTCAGCCAGGATCAGGCCGTCAGCCTCTTCGACCCCACCACAACTGCAGGCGCCCGCACCAAGGGCAATTTCACCGGCACGCCGCAGCCGTACCAAGTCAGCCCCACTCTGACCTACACCCCGAACCCGAACGGCGGTACCGTGATACCGGCCTCGTATCTCAACCCGGTCGGACTGGCCATCGCGAAATCGTTTCCGGCTTGCAATGTATGCAGCACCGGCGGCGTGAACAACTACTACTCCTCGGACGACTTCAAGACGCGTTCCGATATGTACAGCGGCAAACTCGACCACACCTTCGCTCCCTGGTGGACAGCGACCGTGTCCTACGTTCACCTGGCCACGCAGGAGCCCACCGGCAGCTTCATCCACACCATCGATAACGCGGACGGCATTCTGCACCGCTTCAACGACGCGACGGCCTTCAATAACGTCTTCCAGCTCAACCCCACCACTATCCTTACCGCAGGTTATGGCTTCAACCGCTACTACAGCCACCAGGTGCCCTACTCGGAATCCGGCTTCGCGGGCGGCTTCAACCAAGCCAACGGCTTCGGCGGCGCGGGCTTCCCGCCGGGTTACGTAGCGCTGGTGCAGTCTCATTCCTTCCCGCAGATCTATGTCAACGGCGTAGGCCCGACGGCGGCCAGCAGCCTCGCTGGCGGCAACAGTTCAACTCCTACGGCCAGTCTCGGCACCGCCGATGCCGGCCCCACTATTCAGTCCTCGCGCAACGTCGTCGTTGGCCTGGCCAAGACAGCCGGCAAGCAGGACATCAAGATGGGGTATGTCTACCGCCATCTCAGCAACTTCCAGCAGCCGCTGGGCAATGCCGGCCAGTTCTTCTTCGATGGTCAATTCACCACCCTCGACGGCAAGGTGCCGGCGGGTGCCTGCGCCAGCACGTCCGCCACTTGCTTCCCAGGTACCGTAAATGGCGGCAACGCCCTCGCCGATCTTCTGCTGGGTGCACCCGGTGCGGCCTCCAGCACCAATAACGGCAGCGCCGAATCCATCTCTCAGGTGGCTCCCGGCGGTGGCAATTTCAACCAGATCATCAACTACCACGCCCTCTTCGTTCAGGACAACTTCCGCGCTACGCAGAAGCTGACCGTCAACCTGGGTCTTCGCTACGAGTATGAGCTTGGCCAGAAGGAGGCCAAGAACCAGTACCTCGTCGGCTTCGATCCCAACATCGGCTATACCTTCCCGTGCAACTCTGTCGCCGCGGGCACCGCCTGCGCCCAGGCCCACGGCGGCCCGGTGTTTGCGGGGACCAACGGCTACCCCACGCGCTGCTGCGACTTCAGCCACGGCGGCAAGTTCGCTCCCCGCGTCGGCGCTTCGTACGAGATTCGCCGCGGTACCGTCGTGCGCGGCGGCTTCGGCATCTTCTACGCGCCGGTTGCC
>Ga0116230_10000208_pt1 | contig 47614 bp, 42 predicted proteins | sample S1TSphfallax_3_FD_88678 | JGI IMG/M metagenome (GOLD analysis project Ga0116230, IMG submission 88678) | Host-associated microbial communities from peat moss isolated from Minnesota, USA - S1T2_Fd - Sphagnum fallax MG | ecosystem: Host-associated > Plants > Peat moss > Unclassified | place...
GTCTGGCGTGCGCTCGGCGCTGCGGGGCGCGTCCGGGGCCTGCGCGCCTTTGGGGTCGAGGCGCAGCGATTGCTGCGCCTCGAGAAAGGGCATTTGATCGTGGGTCAGGACACCGATGGTCTCACGGATCCGATTCAAGCCAATGCCCTCTGGGCTGTGCACATGAAAAAGCCGTTCTTCGTCGGTCAGCGGAGTCTGCGCATCTTGTCGGCGCGGCCGCCTCGCCAGCTTCTGGTCGGCATCGAACTGCCAAGCGGCGCGCGCCTACCGAAGGAAAATCATCTGGTCATCGCTGCCGGAGAAATTGCCGGACGCGTCACGAGTATCGCGCGCTCGCCGACCTTGGATCGCGCGATCGGCCTGGCCTTGCTTGCGCCCGAGCTGGCGCAGAGCGGCAGCGAGATTTCGATTCGTGGCGATGACGGCCAAATGATTCCGGCGAAAATCGTCAAGACGCCGTTTTACGACGCGCGGAATTTACGCCAGAAAGCGCCGGTGAGCCCATGATGGGCTTGAGACTGGCGGTGGCCGCTCCCGCTCGGCGCTTGGGACTCAAGGGTCCCGGTGCGGCGGACTGGCTCGCGTCACAGGGTATCTTGCTGCCGGCGCGTCCCAACACCTGGGCTGGGCGCGGCGGCCCCGCGGCGGATGGCGGGGAGTTTGTCGTGGCACGCCTCGGGGTCAGCGAATTTTTCCTCGAGGAGGCTGCTCCGGGGCAGACGCTGAGCGCGCTGGCGCAAGCGCTGCGCGCGCCGCCGCCGGGCGTCTATCCGGTGTTGCGCGAGGATTGCGCCCTGGTGCTGTCGGGCGATGCCGTGCACGAGCTGCTAGCGCAAGTCTGTAATATCGACTTTGCTTCTCTGGATGTGGATTCGCAGCCTGTGGTCATGACGCTCATGATCGGAGTCTCGGTGCTCGTCGTTCCGCAGACGATGGCAGGCAGCCGGCGTCGCTACCGAATCTGGTGCGATCCCACATTCGGCGGTTATTTGGGGGAGACGCTCACAGCGCTCGTCAAGGAAAGCGGTGGAACACAGTCCGGAGTGGCAGCATGAATCTCGATCAGGCGAAGCGATTTTTCGAGGAACACCAGATTCGCTATCTACTGGCACAGTTCGTCGATATCCATGGATCGGCCAAGGCCAAGGCCGTGCCGGTCGAGCACTTGCACATGGTGTTGACGGACGGCGCCGGATTCGCCGGGTTCGCGCTCTGGGGCTTCGGCATGGGACCCGAAGGTCCCGACTATATGGCGGTTGGCGACCTCTCGACCTTGCAGCGCATCCCCTGGATGCCCGGCTATGCGCGCATCATCTGCAACGGCACGGTCAAGGGTAAGCCTTACGCATATTGCTCGCGTGTCGCCTTGCAAGCGCAGCTCGCGCGGCTCGCGGAGCGCGGGCTCACGATGTTCACGGGGATCGAGCCCGAGTTCATGTTGTTGACGCGTCGCGCCGACGGCAGCTTGGGTCCCGCCGATGCCAGCGACGATCTCGATAAACCCTGCTACGACTACAAGGGCTTGTCACGGTCGCGCGCCGTGCTCGATGTGATGGTCGACTCCCTGCGAGCCGTCGGTATCGACGTGTACCAAATCGATCACGAGGACGGTAACGGCCAGTTCGAGATCAACTTTACCTATGCAGAGGCGCTGCAGTCGGCGGATAATTTTACTTTCGTCAAGATGGCCGCGAGTGAAATCGCGCACAAGCACGGCATGATTGCGACCTTCATGCCGAAGCCGTTCTCGAATCGCACCGGTAGCGGCGCGCACTTTCATGTGTCCCTGGGTTCAGCGACGCAAAAGAACGCCTTCTATGATCCGAAAGACAAGAGCGGCATGGGGCTCTCGACGCTCGCCTACCAGTTTCTGGCGGGGGTCTTGGCGCATGCGCGCGCGTTCAGCGCGATCGCGGCGCCGACCGTCAATTCCTACAAGCGCCTCGTCGTGGGACGATCGCTTTCGGGCGCCACCTGGGCGCCCGCGTATATCGCTTATGGCGATAATAATCGCACCGCCTGCGTGCGGGTCCCCCATGGCCGGCTCGAAGTGCGCCTGCCGGATTCCGGCTGCAACCCGTACCTTACGACGGCGGCGCTGATAGCGGCGGGACTCGACGGCATCGATCGCAAACTCGATCCGGGGCCGCCGAAGAACATCAATTTGTATGAGCTGTCGGCCGAACAGCTCGAGGCCCAGGGTATCCGGCTCTTGCCGCAAAATCTGCTCGAAGCCGTCGACGCGCTTGCGGCCGACCCGGTGGTACAGGCCGGCATCGGCCCCGACCTCGCGCGCGAATTCATCCGGCTGAAGCGCATGGAGTGGACCGAATATGCGCGTCACGTCTCGGACTGGGAGTCGCGCCGCTATCTCGAGTTTTTCTAGGGAGCATTTCTGATGTGCGGAATCGTTGGTCTCTTGGTGAAGAAGCCTGACATGCGCGAGCAACTCGGGGCCCTGATGGTGCCGATGTTGACAGGCATGACCGAACGCGGCCCTGATTCGGCGGGTCTCGCGGTCTACACCGCTCCGGTTGGTGAGCGGCAACACAAGCTGAGCTTGTACCGGGGCGCACATGCCGTGGACTGGTCCGAACTGCTCGCCGACCTGTCCAAAGCGATCGGCGGCGAGCACCAGATTCACGTCACGGGCAACCATGCCGTTTTGACCAGTGACGCCGAACCCGTGGATATCGTGGCCTGGCTCGCGGGTGCGATACCGCTGATTGCGGTGCTGTCGATCGGGCAATCGATCGATCTGTATAAAGATGTCGGTGCGCCGGCCGAGATCGCGGAGCGTTACCGGTTCAAGAGTTTGCGTGGTTCGCATCTCGTCGGTCACACGCGCATGGCGACAGAATCTGCAGTGACTCCGGCCCATGCGCACCCGTTCACGGCCGGACGCGATTTCTGCCTCGTCCACAATGGCTCCTTGTCGAACCCGCATCTGGTGCGCAAGAAGCTCGAGCCGCTCGGAATCCGCTTCGAAACCGATAATGACACCGAGGCGGCCTGCCGCTTCTTCGAGTGGCGCTTGCGCGAAGGCGATGACTTGCGGGCCGCGGTCGAGCAGGGCTTCCGCGAGCTCGATGGATTCTTTACGTTTCTGATGGGCACCGACCGGGAATTGTTGATCGTGCGCGATGCCTTCGCCTGCAAGCCGGCCATCGTCGCGGAAACCGATGATTATGTCGCCATCGCATCCGAGTTCCGTTCGCTCGCGCATCTGCCGGACATCGCCCATGCGACCTTGTTCGAGCCCAAGCCCGAGGAGATCTACTCATGGCAAATCTAGAGGTGGCAGTCGATGCCGTCCCGAAAGCCGCCCCAGTCGCGGCGCCGGTCGCCACTCCGAGCGCAGCATCCGCGCAGCAGCGACGCTTCGATCTGGCGACCGAGAGCTTGCGCAATCTCAATCGGTTCTTGCACAAGCAGGCGGCGGCTGATGGCGTGAACGCCGTGCGTGTCGACAATCCGGACGGCGCCCACTCGATCGCCTGTGGACTGGACGCACCGCTCGACGTGCAGATTCATGGCCATGTCGGCTATTACGTCGCCGGCATGAACCAGCATGCGACCGTCACCGTGCACGGCAACGCGGGGCCCGGCGCGGCGGAGAACATGATGTCCGGGCGCGTGCATGTGCATGGCTTTGCCTCGACCGCCGCGGGCGCGTCCGCGCATGGTGGCCTGTTGATCATCGATGGCGACGCCTCCCTGCGCTGTGGGATCTCGCTCAAGGGTGGCGACATCGTCGTCGGTGGCAGCGTCGGCAGCTTCTCCGCATTCATGGCGCAGGCCGGACGCATCGTCATCTGCGGCGATGCCGAAGATGCGCTCGGCGATTCGCTGTATGAGGCCGTGATCTATGTGCGTGGCAAGGTGCGTTCGCTCGGTGCCGACGCGCGCTTCGAGCCGATGTCCGATACCGATCGAGCGGTCGTTGCCAAGCTTCTCGCGCTCGCGGGCTTTTCCTACGATCCTGCGGACTTCAAGCGTGTTGCGTCAGCCAAGAGCTTGTATCACTGGCATGCCGATGCCGACCAGGAGTACTGAGTCCATGACGGATCTACAACGCGAGGAGTCGGCCGGCTTCGATCGGGCAACGATCGATTACATCCAGCGCGCGGCCGCGAGCGGTCTCTATGAGATTCGCGGATTGGGCGCGAAACGACGTGTGCCGAATTTCGACGATTTATTATTTCTGGCGGCGTCCTTGTCGCGCTATCCGCTGGAAGGTTACCGCGAGCGCTGTGTGACCAAGACCGTGCTCGGTACGCGCTATGCCTCGCGCCCGATTGAACTCGCGATTCCGATAACGATTGCCGGCATGAGCTTCGGTGCCTTGTCGGCGCGCGTCAAAGACGCGCTCGGCCGCGCCGCGACCGAGGTCGGCACGTCGACGACCACCGGCGACGGCGGCATGACGTCTGAGGAACGGGCGTCGTCGAAGACGCTCGTCTATCAATGCCTGCCCTCGCGCTATGGCTTCAATCCCGATGACGTGCGGCGTGCCGATGCGATCGAGATCGTGATCGGTCAGGGCGCGAAGCCGGGCGGTGGCGGCATGCTGCTCGGGCAGAAGGTCAATCCGCGCGTGGCGCGCATGCGCACTTTGCCGGAGGGCGTCGATCAGCGTTCGGCGTCGCGTCATCCGGATTGGACCGGTCCTGATGATCTCGTGATCAAGATCAAAGAGTTGCGCGAAATCACGGACTGGGAGAAACCGATCTACGTGAAAGTGGGCGCTACCCGCGTATTCAACGACGTCAAGCTGGCCGTGCACGCGGGGGCCGATGTCGTCGTCGTCGACGGCATGCAGGGTGGCACGGCGGCGACGCAAACGGTCTTCATCGAGCACGTCGGGATCCCGACGCTCGCCGCGCTCAGGCAGGCCGTCGATGCGCTCGAAGACCTGAATATGCGCGGCAAGGTGCAGTTGGTGATCTCGGGCGGCATTCGCAGCGGTGCCGACGTGGCCAAGGCCTTGGCGATGGGTGCCGATGCGGTTGCGATCGGTCAGGGTGTGTTGTTTGCTTTGGGCTGCAATAGCGATAGTTATATCTCCGGTGGCGAGCATCACTCCGCCGTCGCGGATTATGCGCGCTTGGGTACGGCACCGGGATATTGCCATCACTGTCATACGGGGAGATGTCCTGTAGGCGTGACCACGCAAGATGCGGGGCTCGAGCAGCGTCTCGAACCGGCCGTCGGTGCCAAGCGACTCAAGAATTATCTGAAGACCGTCAACATGGAGCTCACGACGATCGCGCGTGCCTGTGGCAAGCAGGATGTGCATCATCTCGAGAAGGAGGATCTGGTCGCGTTGACGGTCGAGGCGGCGGCTATGGCGGGGGTGCCGCTCGCAGGGACCTCGTGGATCCCGGGCCGGTCTGCCTGAGCGATCGATGGAAATCCAACTGTTCACTGCCAGCGAATGAACCTATGATGAAAGTGCGCGGTTACGACGACAGAATCATTGCCTTCACAAGGCGGCGCTGTCTGCTATCGCCGAAATGACTGTTTCAATGGGAGCAAATAGAGATGGGAAGTCGAATACTGGCGACGCTTGGCCTCGGGATCGGTCTTGGCTGCATGGCAGCGTGTGCGTCCACGGCGTCGCATGATGAGCCTGTAGCCACCAAGGCTCCGGATGCGCAGAAAACCGACAAGGGCGAAATCATCGGTACGCCCGCACCGAATAGCAAATTCGCCAAGCTGACCATCGGGATGACGATGGCTCAGGTTCAGGATGTCATGGACCATGCTCCGGATCGCACGGATACGCATGAAACCGGAAAGCGCTGGATCCCCTTTTATTTCGGCACGGATGCGCGGCGCCTCGAGGCGCTCTACAAAGGGGAAGGATGCCTGAGCTTTACCGGCGGCAATGTTTGGGGTGGCTCCGGCGGAGAACTCGTGCGGATCGAAGTGTCGCCATCGGGATCCTGCTTCGAGCCCTGAGCGAACTGCGTCCAGCCCCGGGGTCATCGCTGCGCGCGCAGACCGGCACGATAGGGAATGAAACGACGCTATGTCACCGTAGACGTATTCACGGACCATGCGTTTGGCGGCAATCCGCTCGCGGTCGTCTTGGATGCGCAGGGATTGAGTGCGGCACAGATGCAGTCCATCGCCACCGAGTTCAATTATTCCGAAACCACCTTTGTGCTGCCGCCCCTGGACGCCCGCAATACGGCACAGGTGCGAATTTTTACGGCGAAGACCGAGGTGCCCTTTGCCGGTCATCCGAATATAGGTACAGCGGTCGTCATCGCGCGAGAAATGCAGGCGGCCGGGAGTGCCGCCCTGGCGTCGTTTAACTTTGAGGAGAAGGCCGGTCTGGTGCCGGTCCGACTATTGCGCGAGGCCGATGCCGTGGTCGGAGCGGAGTTAACGGCGCCGCGACCTTTGGCGGTCATTGCCAGCGTCGCCGTGCAAGATGCAGCGGCGTGTCTGTCGCTGGAGATCTCAGATATCGTCACGACACATCACGCGCCGCTCGTGGTGTCCGTTGGTCTGCCGTTCTTGGCCGTGGAAGTGGCGTCGCGGGAGGCATTGCGACTGGCGCGGCCTAACCTCGCCGCGCATGAGCGCGTATTGCCTTCCGTGGGTACCGACGCTGTCTATTCCTATTGTCGCCCGTCCTCGGGCCATGAGTTGCACGCCCGCACCTTCGCGCCACTCGATGCGTCGATCGAGGACCCGGCGACAGGAAGTGCCACAGCTGCCGTCATCGCACTGCTCGCTTCCTTGGACGAGGCAACGGATGCCGAACAAAAATGGCGTATCGAGCAGGGGGTCGATATGGGGCGGCCAAGTCTGATGCTGGGACGTACGCAGAAACGTGATGGTGTGGTCCACGCCGTCCACATTGCGGGTCGCGCAGTCTCGGTCATGCACGGTTGGTTGGACGTGCCAGTGAACTGAGCAGTGAGCGGCAAGCGGAACGTTTCACGGCTTCTTGGATTTGCCCGATGTTTGGCGATCACGTGTGCAGGCTCAGCGATCCGCCGACCGGGAGTTCGCGCCAGGCCTTCCAGCTGTGTCGAAGCTCCGCCCGGATGTCGCTGATTTCCTGATCCGACACTCGTGGGTTGACTACCTTCGATTGCGAACAGGCGGCATCGAAAACGCCGCGGAAGCTCGCATGATCCGCGCTGTTGCTCCACATCTCCGCCTCGAAGCATTCCACCAACCTCTCAGCATGAATTAGCTCCGTGATTGCGACTGCGGGTTCAAGCGCGCGCACGGAACTTGCGTGGCCGGCCGCCTTCGCGATTGCGGCAATTTCTTCCGGGCTCGCACCTGCGGCAATTCTGCCCCAGAAACCATGCTCGAATCCGAGCCGCCTCTCGACGATCAAATGCACGGCATCGTGCGGAAACGCTCCCTTTTTCGGAAACGATATTCGTGCCACGGTGCCGTCAGTTCGGCGCGCCGCGATGAAGTCACGGTCTGTGCCCTTTGTAAACCTTACTTCCATCAACGGATCCCGGTCGCCAGTTCCAGAGGGAATTCTATGCGTTGCAGCGGATCGAGCCATCATGGCGGCATCCGCTGCAATCTAGCATAGCCGAGGATTTTCACGGCCGGAGTCGTCAACTTGTTGGTGGATTTCTCGCGCTCAGCCTTGGCGGCAAGCCGACGTTTCTGCGGCTGTAACGCCCAAACGAACGATCCCAGCCATGGCTGCCAATCCGGTGTGTTGTTGTTCAGGAGGGTTCTCTGCGCTTGCAACGCCCACGACTCAGACCAACGCGGACGAAATCCCCTCCGCCAGAAAGTCGTACACGGCTCGTATCCGCGCGCTGGATCTGATCTCGCGGTGCACTGTCAGCCAGACCGGTAATTTCGGCATGGAGAGACTCGGCAGCACGCGCTCGAGCGAGGGCTCGCGCTCGGCGAGCCAGGTTGCCGCAAACCCGATCCCGAATCCGGCACAAAGTGCCTGCCAGAGAACAAGGTGGTCGTCGCTGCGGAACAGAAAAGAGTCACGCTCGATCCTATGTCCAAGCGCGGCGAAGGCGTGGATGATCGACTCGTCCCGATCCAGGCCAATCAGATCGTGACGCATCATGTCGGCCGGCTTGCTAGGCACGCCTCGGCGGCGCAGGTAGTCCGTCCGTGCATAGGCTCCGATCTGGACCTCACCCACGCGCCGCGCAAGCAACGAAGACTGCTTCGGACGCACCATGCGAACCGCGATATCGGCCTCCCGCCGCAGCAAGTTGCTCACCGCGTTGGACGCAATAATGTCGATGGCAATACCGGTCTCGCGCTCCCGAAACCGGGCAAGGAGCGCCGGTAAGAGGTGTGTTGCCACGGTCTGGCTAGCGGTGATACGAACCGACCCCGAGAGCTGCTTGCTATGGCCTGTCAAAGTACGTGCGATCGCGTCGGCGCTATCCGCCATGGAGCGCGCTTGATCGGCGATTGATCGCGCAGCGGAGGTCGCGACCAGTCCGCGACCGGTGCGTTCGAACAACACGATGCCCAGCTGCCGTTCGAGCTCTGCCACGTGCCGACCAAGCGTCGGCTGGCTCATGGCTAGGTGTCGTGCGGCAGCAAGCAGGCTTCCCCTCTCGATCACTGCCAAGAATGAGCGCATCAGTGACCAGTCAAACGGCGTCGCTGCAGGGGTATTATTCATTTATGCATACGTCATTTTACTATTTATGCAATTGTGCGGTCTAAGGGGGTTGAGCACAATACCGCCATCGCAAACGGCATTGGCGGCGATTCGGACAGATAACCATGGATTACACGCCCACTCTCTTGATGGTTCCTTGCTTTGCAGGTGCGCCCTGGCAGCTCGATCAGTTGTATCCACTGCGGCACTGGCCCATGCGTACCCTGCGGCTCCCGGAGCAACTGGACGATCTCGAGAATTTCGCTGACTTCGTGCTCGCTCACGCACGGGATTTTGGCAGGTACGTGCTGGTCGGCGATTCGTTCGGCGCCGTCATTTCGATCGCGGCCGCGGTTCGGGAGCCAGTAGGCCTCGCAGGTCTGGTGCTATCGGGCGGATTTGCGAAGAACCCGATTAACTCACGCTCACTCAAGGCGCTAGCGGGTCTGGCGCCGTTTTTTCCTGGCGCGTTCTACCGGCAGCTGACGCTCCGGATACACGCACACAATCTCGAGTCGCGGTTCGACGCTCGAGGGGAAATTCCCTGGTCTGCGGAAAAGACGCCGCCGGAGTCCTGTTGGACGGCATCGAGCAATCGCGCGAGGTGGTGCTGCCAGGAACCGGTCACATGTTCCGATTCTCACACCCGGGCCGGTATTGCGCGGCGGTGCACACGTTTCTCCAATCGAATCTACCCGCTAGAGGAGGCGGAAAATGAGCAAGGCATCGAACACTCCAGGAATCAGTAGGATCCCTGCTGCGCGTTCGCAAGCGCAGGTCGAGATAGCGGCCCCGCCACTGCGAGTGTGGGATCTGCTCTCGAATATCGATCAATGGCCGAAATGGAACATGCTCGTCCAGAGAGCGGCACTCGGCGGCCCGCTCGAACCAGGCAGCGTCTTTACGTGGAAGTCCAAGGGCCTGACGATCATATCGACCCTCCAAGAGGTCACGCCATATCAACGGCTTGCATGGACGGGGAGGGCCTTCGGCACGCGCGCGATTCATTCCTGGGAAATCGACGCGACCGATCATGGATCGGTGCTGCGCACGGCGGAATCGTTCGATGGCTGGCTGCCTCGGCTAATGCCTAAGACCATGCAGCGTACGCTCGACGAGACGCTCCCGGCATGGTTGAAAGCGATCAAGTTGGAGGCCGAACGCAAGCATTGACCTCGGGCAGAAGCGGGCGCCTCACCATCGGCGGCTCGTCGTAAGGAACCGCACGGTTGCATGCAGCGGCCAAGATTCACTCAGATCGGGTGATCAAGTCGCCGAGTGAACCAATCCATAATGCGTGTACGGCCTGCGCCAGCTCGATCTGGAAATTTCGGTTGAACACAGCGAGCGACGATCGCCGCAGGTAGGGTCGAACCTCCCTTGGGTAGTCAAGTGCCTGCCAAAGGCCGAGGGTCATGCTCCAGGTCCGCAACAACAAATCCACACTTCGGCCCTGATCGATGCGCAACGCGCCTTGGGACAGTGCGGCCGCGGCAGCACCGAGGCCCAGTGCAAGTCTCTCCTTGAACCTCAGCAACGCCGATAGCGGCAGATTTTGCTCGAGCACCGCGTTTGCCATGCCCGCCAGCGGCAACAGATCCGGATCACCCCTCACTAGGCGGGTGTACGCGGTCGCAAACTGGGCCGCGGCAACGCCTGCTGGCGCGGGCAATCGCGACAGGACCGGGTTGAGCTGAGCAAGCAGTTCCGAGAAGCTGTCCTCGAGCAGCGCGATGAAGATTTCCTCCTTGCTGTTGAACGACAGATACACCGTTCCCTTAGCAACAGCTGCCGCCTCGGCGATTGCCGCAACCGATGGCAGCTGACGCGACGCCCTGAACAGCGATCGAGCTGTGGCCAGCAAATGTGCGCGACGCCGCGTACGTTCCTCCTCATTCAAGTTTGGGCGGGCCACGCGATCGCTTCCAGCTCAGTCGTTGCGCATCAGTTGGTGCGCGATCCGACGCTGAAGGCTGCGCGGCATTAGGCGATTGCTCCAGGCGGTAACGGCATTGAGCCATCCTGGCACGACCGAAGCACGCCCGCGGGCGAGCGCTCGCAGCCCGATGCGCACGACCGGGCGGCTCTGCATCATCACCAGGCGCTGGTACAGCGTGGGCGTCTGCCCGGAAACATGCAGGAACCCCGTCGCAGTGATACCAGGCGAGAGCACCGAGACCGTCACGCCGCGGCTCTTTAATTCCTCATGCAGCGCCTCGCCGAGCAACAGTACATAGGACTTGCTGGCACTGTAAGCGGCGTAGGTCGGTGTCGCCTGGTAGCCCCCGATGGAGGCAACCAGCAGAATCTCGCCACGAGCACGCCGCGCCATTTCACGACCAAATGTATGAGTCAGTTCGGTCAGGCTCAGCATGTTGAGTTGCAACATGTCGAGCGTACGAGGTAACGGCTGATCAAGAAATTCGCCAAATAACCCATAGCCCGCATTGTTGATGAGCGTGTCGATCACGATTCCATCTGAACTCAGGCGCTCAAGCAGGTCGGCGCCGACTCCGGGGCGCGCAAGATCCATGCCGATCACTTTCACCCGCACCCCCTTTGTTCGCTCAAGGTCCGCGGCGAGCGCCTGCATTGGCTCCACCCGTCGCGCCACCAGTACGAGATTATCGCCGCGCTCAGCGAGTTCGTGGGCGAAATCCACGCCGAACCCGCTGGATGCTCCGGTGATCAGCGCCCATTTATCATTCGTGTGCGTGGCAGCCGCGTCCATTTATTGACCTCCATTCACTTAATCTCGGATAATTTATATGACCAATGGTCATTTTACAAGGAATATGGTTTCTTGATTCCTGCTGGCGCAGCCCTACGGCCAGCACGTCCCCCCGATCTCGCACGCGCCCTGGCCGGACGCGCTCGGCCGATTACTCACGCAAATAGGGGGCGCACGAAGATTCGACGGACTTTGGTCGGCGATCTTGCTGGTCACGCCGGCCGCCCGCCTGCTGCGCGTTGTAGTATCCGTCTCCGCCAGAAATCTCTGGTGTATGATTTTCCCGTGTCGTGTCCAATGCCGTCGATAGACATCAGTGCCTTGTTCGGCGCGGACCCCGCTGCACGTGCGGCAGCGGATCGAGCCATCATGGCGGCATCCGCGAGTATCGGCTTCATGTTGGTTCATGGGCTTCCCGACGAGGTGCCGATTGGTGCGGGCGCACGCGCGCAACTGCTGCGCTTGTTTGAGCTGCCGCTCGAGGAAATCCGACCGCTTTGGCGCCAGAAATTCGAGCCGGCCCATGTCAATGTCTACCGCGGCTGGTTTCCCTTGCAGAGGGGATTTCCCACCGCCAAGGAAGGCATCGACATGGGCGCCGATGTCGCCTACGGCATTAGCGTGGTTGACGCGTCCGATCCACTGCGCGAGGCGACGCCCCTGCCGCCGGAACGAGCGCTGCCCGGTTGGCGCGCTTCTGTCGGCCGCTATTACCGCGGAATGGAACAGGTTTCGGGCGTATTAATGCGCTCGATTGCGCGCGGACTGGGGCTTCCGGACCGTTACTTCGATGCTTTCTTCGATCGCGGCCTGTCGACCTTGCGGCTCATCCGTTATCCCGTGCGCGACGATATCGGTCTTGCAAGCAATGCGGATCCGGAGTTGTGGGTGACGCACGCGGGCAAACGTCGTTACCTGACCGGCAAGCCGCACGTGGATTCCGGATTCCTGACCCTGCTCGCACAGGATGGCGTGGAAGGCCTGCAGGCACGCCACAGCAATGGCGATTGGCTCGACGTGCCACCACAGGAAGGAACGCTAGTCGTGAATTTCGGCAAGGTGCTCGAGCAATGGTGCGGGGGGCGCATCAGGGCCACCGAGCATCGGGTCATCGGCACAGGGCGTGAGCGCCGCTCGATTCCATTCTTCCATGAGGCGCGCGCCGATGCTGAGATTGCGCCGCTGCCCCTCGCCGGCGCCGCACAGTTCGAGCCGTTTCTCTATGGCGACTACTTGTGGGCGACGACGACGCAGTTCGTGGAGTTCAAAGGCATGGAAACGCTGCGCATGCCGCAGCGTGGCCTTTCCCAGCCTTGGACGCGCAACGCGAATCGCTGATCCGCATGTCCGCAAGCGACCAATGGCCGGCGTCCGCAAGTCCACCGCAGAGTACGATCGCCGTTACGGTCGAGTACAGACTCACAGAGTATTTGCGGACAATTCAAGATGTCGTGCAGGTTGATCTTCACAGGAAAGCGGTGGCCAAGGGAAAACACAGACCCGGCGAACCGCAGGGGCTCAGCTGGTTTGTGAAATTGCCGCTGATCATGATTGGATCCGTTGCCTTCTTCTACAAGGTCAGCAAGGTCGGTACCTGTCGTTTCATGATCGATGCGACCGGCATCCAGAGATCGTCGAAGCTCGGTACGCTGGATGTCGATTGGTCGGAAGTGGTCAGCGTGTTACGACTCAGGGAAGTCTATCTGTTACAGATGGCAATAGGAGGCCTGCCGATCCCATATCGCTGCATGGGTGAACCGGAGATGGCGGCGTTCGAGCGCCTCGCCGCAGGCAAACTGAACAGCAATATATTCCGCGGAACTTAATAAAATCACGGGCTACGCCGCACAGGTGACAATCGCGAAGGCTTCGAGTACGCTTTCTCTGCGCTGCAGGGCGCACCGCGTCCGCGGAAAGGGATTCTCCCGCCTGCTCGACCGATGACCGGCGATCTTCAGACGAACCTCTTCGCCCCATGTACGCGGACCCGGGGCACGTGAACGGGGGTTACGTCGTGACTATGCGCTTTACTGTCGAACCGCTTCCGTCTCATCCGAGCCTCGAGCATCAGCAGAAACTCGCGAAACGACTTCTGCGTGCGATCTGGGCCGGCGACGCGGAGTCCATCGCCCGAGTTCAGGCCTTCCTGCCGGATAAGACCGCGCCCGAGTCGATGCAGTTACACGACGCACAACTCGTCGTGGCGCGCGGGTATGGGTTCGATTCGTGGGCGGCGATGAAGCGTAAAATCGAATCGCTCACGAAGACTCCGGCGGAGCGATTCGACATCGCGATTCGCGAAGGTGATGCCGCAACGGCGCGTGAACTGCTGTCAACGCACGCGGCCCTACGCGTGGCGATCAACGAACCGCGTTTCGATTACAACTCTCCGGCCCTGCATCAGGCAAAGAAGAACCTACCCCTCGTCGACGTGTTGCTCGAGTTCGGCGCGGACATCAATGTGCGTTCCGAGTTTTGGGCCGGCAGCTTCGGGATCCTGGAACATGATTTGACGCTCGCGCAGGCGAGGCCGCTCATGGAGCGCGGGGCGACACTGACGGCCTGGGCGGCTGCCGGCCTCGGCCTCCCCCAGGAATTGAAGGCGATCATCGCAGCGACGCCCGAAGTCGTGCGGCAGCGCGGCGGCGACGGCAAGACCGTGCTGCATTGTGCCGCTACGCCGGAAATCGCAGAGATGCTGGTGAGCGCGGGAGCCGAGTTGGATGCAGTCGACACCGACCACAATTCCACGCCGTTGCAATATCTGATCGGCGATGAGGAAATCGCGCGACTTCTGATCGATCGCGGTGCCCGCGTCGATGTGTTCGCAGCCGCGCGTTTGGGCGATGCCGAGTTGGTCGAAGAGTGCTTGCGCGCCGATCCTCTCGCCGCCCAGGCGCGCATCGGTCGTCCGCCGTACTCCGCGCCGGGGCTGCATATTTACGGCTGGACTCTGGGGTTCGACCTCACACCGGCCGATGTGGCTCGCAAGTTCGCCCATCTGCAGGTGGCTGCATTGCTGGTTTCGCATCTGTCTCCGGTCGGTCGTTGGTTGGACGCATTGTGGACCGGCGATGGAGTGCGCGCCCGCGCCGTAATGGCCGAGACGGCGATCGCCGTCGACAAGCTGCCGCCGCTCGATCAGGCCTTGCCGTGTGCAGCTGCCTGGTGGTATCGGCCGGAAAGCCTGCGCCTGATGTTGGAGCTGGGATTCGATCCTCACGTGCAGGGCACGCATCTGTCGACTCCCATTGATCGAGCGAGTTTCCATGGATATTCCGATATCGTTGCGACCTTGCTCGATCTCGATCCAAGTCCTCCGCTCGCGCTGAAGAACGAGTTTGGAGCGACTCCTCTGCGCACTTGCATCTACGGCTCCATGAACGGATGGAAAACGGGGTTCCCTCAGGATCATGCACGGACGGTGCGGCTCTTGCTGGAGGCGGGATCGCCGCTCGATCCGGCGATGTTGCCGACTGGTAATGACGAGTTGGATTCCGTCATGCGGGATTGGCTGAAGCAAACTGGGGGCACTCATGTCGGCTGACGAGATCGAGATGACGATCGAGATCGTCTGCATCGACTTGCCGGGCAATGGGTCCAACGACCTGCAGTTAGGACTGCAACGCGAGGACGCAATCACCGAGCTTCGGCCCGCTAGTGCTAAGCGAATCGTGTTCAAACCTCGCTTACGGGCCCGACGCAATGAGGATGGGTCGGTCAACTTTCTGGGCCCGTTTGCTCAAGGGCCCAAGGCGGAACGATTCGTCTATCTGAATTGGGTTGCGAAGAACGGCGAGATGATCGCGACGCAGGTCGGCCGCATCAAATTGCAGCTGAATCACATCAAGTGGACGCAGGCGGCGAAAAGCGCGAAGGTAGGCAAACCGATCCGCGTGACGCTCGCTCTGACGACGCCCAAGGGAGGCCCACTGCTGGCATCCGTGCGGTCAGATCTCGCCAAGTGGGAATTTCCCTAGCTGAGTGCGTGGGTACAAGGCCGCGATTTGCGGCGCCGCCGCGCTTAGCGAAGTTGGCTATCTTTGCTGCCGCGACGGTTATAGCCGCTGAATTTGGCGATCTCGTCGTCCTGCTCGCTTTGGCAGGCCAAACACAGACGCACGCCCGGTATCGCCAGTCGGCGCGCCTCCGGAATGTCCGCGTCGCATTGCGCGCAATGAGTCCGCGAGGGTCCTTGCGGCAACTGGCTTTTGACGCGGCTGATCGCGTCTTTGACCGTCGCATCGATTTGATCCTGGACGGCGCCGTCACCGGCCCAACCGGTTGCCATGATGATTCTCCGAGAACTGTGGCGCCAATTATAGCCTACAACCCCGTGCGCACTGCCTGCCCGGGATGATATCGGCTCTGCGCGTGCGACTCGACTTCCGGACGGGTGAACAGCACGTCACGAAACCGGCCTTGGGTGAACATGAGCGCCTGATCGAGGAAATGCGGCGATGCGGGGTCGCCGCTCTCGCCGCCGCTCATGATCGCCTTTGCATGCACTGTCGGGCCGAATTCCACGGCGGCGACGAAGCTATTGCCGATCGAACCGTAGATTTTCTTGGTGGTCCTCGGCCTGACCCAGTCGAAGGAGGCCAGAGCGCCCCATTGCGAAGGCGCGAATCCGACCGGCAGGCTGGGACGTGCATCGTCGAACGTGGGCGAAATATCGTCGTTGAGTCTCTGGAAGCGGTTGATGTCGCCCCAAGCCGTGCGCCACGTGCCGAAATCTCGGTCAAGTTGCCGAGTGGCAGCCGCCAGGGCATCGAGTCTCTCGTCATCGGTTACGTGATCGACCAGGAAATCGTAGACCGGTTCTTCGGCCTCGCGTGCCAGCGGACCTTTGCGACTGATCAGATCTTCACCCCAGAAAATCGCGACCGCGGTGGCGACCGAGTCAGCGCTCGTGAAGTGGTCCCAGCGACGGAGTACCTCGATGGGTTCATGCAACTGATCGCGTCTCGGGTCGGTCGCGGGCAGGCGGTCATAGGCTTTTAGCAAGGGCGGCAGCAGCACATCGAAGGCAGTCAAATGGCCGTCATAGGCCGTCTTGATCAAACTATCGAGCGTTACCTTGTGGATGTCCTTGAGCAGCGCCGTGGCATGAATGCCGCGCGGATTCTCGCCCTTGATCCACATGTAGGCCGGATAGTTTTCCTTCTTGGGGCTTTGATCGCCAGCCGCGGAGAATGGCCAATTATTCGTGTTCGCGATCCAACCGTTGCCGGGATTGAGCAGCGTGATCGTCTCGTCGAGCGCGTGCGGCCCCTGCCATTCGGTCGCGGGATTGCTGCCGTCGACAGGATGGGTGTAGTCGAAGGCGGTGTCCCGCTTCGGAATGAAGTTGCCATGGAAATAGGCGATCGTGCCGTCTGCGTCGGCGTACACCGTATTGTTCGACGTGTCGGTGCGCATCTCCTGCGTCTTGCGGAACGCGGCATAGTCCGTGGTCTTCGTGCGCAGATACGATTGCGCCAAGGCAGGGACGGGATCTTGCAACAGTTTGACCGCGATCCACTTGCCGTCCTCGGCACGTACGATCGGACCGTGGTGACTGTGGTAGACCGTGAACTGCCGGAAAGCCCTGCCTGATCCCTTCTTGTAGGCGATGCTCAATTGGCTCGCCTGCAGCTTGCGCAAGCCACTGCCGTAACGATAGTAGAGACCGTGCGGCTGCCGCACGATCGTTTCGGCATATTCGTCGATCGCGTCGCCGCCATAAGACGTATGCATCCAGCCGTTGTGCGCATTGAAACCCTGGTAGATGAAGAACTGTCCCCAGGTGGCCGCGCCGTACACGTTCAAGCCCTCGTCGCTGACCATCTGCAGTTCGGCGCGAAAATAGAACGAGGTATGCGGGTTGATCCAGAGCAGGGCGTGGCCACTCGCGCTGCGGCTGGGCGCGATCGCGAAGCCATTCGATCCGCCGGGCGAGGGCTCGCCGGATTCCGTCGATAAAGGATCGGCGACGCTTCGTTCGGCAATTGGTGGTTCGCCCAGTGTGGGCCGAACCGCGGCGGTGCTCATGGCGCCTTGCGCCGTGTAGAAGTTTCTCAGTTTGCCGAGATCGACGCTTTCGATGTCGCCGCCAATGCTGCCTTCGGTGAATGACAAGGCCATCCAGGGCTCGAAATGCTTGAGTACCAGGGGATGAGTATTTGGATGAGTCGCGAGAAAGTAATTAAGGCCCTCGGCCCAGGCATTCATCAGGGCCTTGAGCCAGCCGGGGCTGGTGCGGTACTCACTCCTGAGGCGCGCGGGATCAACGAACAAGCGTTGTCGCAAATCTGCATAGACTGCGGTTTCGCCTTCGGCCTCGGCGAGCCTGCCGAGACCAATGAGGTAGTTGCGCTCGATGCGCTTGAAATCATCTTCGGCTTGCGCATAGATCGCGCCGAATACGGTGTCCGCGTCCGACTTGCCATAGACATGCGCGATTCCCCATTGATCGCGAATGATGGTCACGCGAGCCGCGCGTTCGCGCGCGCCTGGCGGCTCGAGGGGCGCCTGCGCGAGGGTCGCCGTGGGCGCGAGGCCGATTGCGCATAACAAGAGCACAACGATCGTTCTGATCATCGACGCGAGTTTAACTCAAGCTTGCTCAGACCATAATATGTCCGGTCACCCGACGGCTCGCAGAATATATTGCTCAAGTTGTGGCCACTTTCTTTTTCAGCAGTGCTATAACATGCTGGTCGTCAAGATGGGTTTTAAGTGCCTCTGCTACATAATATTTTCGGGGATATGCGCATGATCTCGGCCATTCGGACATTTGCCAATCGTTATCACCGCCTGGGGCTAGCCCCGAGCACGGCAGCGCTCCTGGGCTTGGTCGCCTTGGTTGCGGGTTGCGCCGGCGGCAGCAGCGGCGGTGGTCCACCGACCCTGCAATCGGTGACGGTCGCGACCACGACGGCAAGCATCGCAGCGGGCGCGACGAGTCAGTTCACTGCCACCGGTAAGTATAGCAATGGCACGAGCCAGGACGTGACGGCGACCGCAACCTGGACCTCGGCCACGACGAGTGTGGCGACCATCAGCAACACGAGCAGCAGCATCGGACTTGCGACCGGGGTCAGCCCCGGTACATCGGTGATCACGGCGAGTCTGAACGGCGTTTCCGGCACGAGCACGCTGACCGTCACGCCGGCGACCTTGGTGTCGCTTGCGATCACGCCGACGAACCCGACCATTGCGCCTCACACAATGCTGCCGTTCACGGCCACTGGGACCTATACGGACAAGTCAACCAAAGACATCACGACCACGGTCGTTTGGGCGTCGTCGGAACCGGCTATCGCAACTATCGGTGCGAGTACCGGCATTGTGACCTCGCTGACCACGGGCACGACAAGCATCAACGCTGTGAGCGGCACCATCCAGTCCAACCCGGTCACGCTGACCGTGAGCTCGCAGCTCTTCGCCTATGCCACGAATTTCGGCGACGGTACGGTATCGCAGTACAGCGTCGGCACGAATGGCGCTTTGACGCCTTTGAGCACATCGACCGTGACCGTGTCTTTTCAGCCATTTGCGATTACGGTCGAGCCGACCGGCCAATATGCCTATGTCGCGGACTATGGTGCTGACCTGGTGTCCGAGTTAACGATTGGTAGCAACGGCGAGCTGACGGTCATTGGGACCGTGTCCACCGGCGACAATAGCAAGCCGAACGGCATTACGATCGATCGCTCGGATCGGTTCGCATACACTGCGAATTTGGGTAACGGGACGATATCCCAATATACGATCAGTACCGCCGGTGCGTTGACTCCGATGGCGAATCCGACCGTGCCGTCGGGATCCAATCCCTCGGTCATAACGATCGATCCGAGCAATCGTTACGCCTATGTGGCGAACTTCGGTACGGCCGATACCAATATGCCGCCTGCCGGTCCGAGTACGATCTATCAGTACGCGGTCGGCGCGGATGGTTCGCTGACCGCCTTGAGCACGCCGACGGTTCCGAGTGGCAGCGGTCCCAACTCAATCGTGGTCACCCCGAACGGCCAATATGTCTACGCCGTGAATGTCGGTGACGGCACCGTGTCCCAGTACTCGATCGGTGCCGGCGGCGCGCTATCGCCGCTGAGCCCGGCGACCGTGGCCACGGGGGCCTCAGCGAGCTCGCGGCCATTCGGCATGACCCTGGATCCCAAGGGCTTGTATGCCTATGTTGCGAACAGCACGGACGGGACGATTTCGCAATACACGATAGGCACGGGCGGCGTCCTGGTACCGATGACGCCGGCGACGGTGCCGGCCGGTAACGGCGTGAGTTCCGTGTCCGTTGATCCGACGGGAAGCTATCTCTATGCAACAAATCGATATCCCTCCAACAACACGTCGGCATCGACCGTCTCGCAATACACGATCGGCAGCAACGGCGCGCTCACGCCCATGACGACGCCGACGGTGCCTGCGGGAATCAATCCGACAGCAATCGCTATTGGTTATTAATTTGGGTCATCGATGAGGGCCTGCTGATCCGGCGCGCAAGATTTGCGCGCCCAGGATCAGCGTGATGCCGAGCGTCCAGGGATAGAAGCAGGGCAGGTAGCGGTTGACCGTGTGCACGGAGACGATGCCCGAGACGATCCCGATTGCATAGGCGAGCCAAGGCGCGACCAGGAAGCCGAGCGCAGCGCGTCGCGGCACGCGCAAAAAAATGGCGGCGTTTGCCGCGACGGCGACGAGGACCGCAAGCCCGAGGAGTCGGTTCCCCTCGGTCAGCAATAGTCGTCCACCGACTGAAGGACCCACGAACAGCCAGGTAACACCGTAATGCGGCCACGAGCCGTAGCCAGGCAGCGCCGCGATCGGTGTGAAGAAGGCCGCAACATACGAGAGCCATCCCGCCCAGACGACCGCATCTAAAACACGTCGAGATCCTTTAGCTGCCACCGCCGAGTGCGAGATAGGCATTGATCAGGGCTTGACGTTGCAGCAACTGGCTATTGAGCGAATCACTCTCGGAGGCGAGCTGCTGTCGTTGCGCATCGAGTAGTTCCAGGAAGGTCGTGACCCCGGAGCGAAATCGCAGTTCTGCGAGCCGCAAGGCTTCGCGCGCAGCGACCACGCGACGCGCTTCGATCGCGACCTGGTCCGTGCTGTTCTCGTAGGCGCTGAGATTATTCGCGACATCGCCGAGCGCCGCATTCACGGTGCGCCGATAGATGATCAGTGCTTGATCGAGTTGTGCGAGCGCAGCCTCGTAATTGAAGCGTATGGCGCCGCCCGCGAACAGCGGTTGCAGAATATTGGGTCCCAAGGAGGCCACGGTCGCGGCGCGTCCGTGGAGTACGTCCGCGAGACTCGTGCTGACGCCGCCAAAGAAGCCCGTGAGCGAGATGTCCGGAAAGAACATCGCCTTGGCGACACCCACCCGCGCGTGCGCGGCATGGAGCTGCGCCTCGGCGGCAAGAATGTCCGGTCGGCGTTCCAAGAGCGCGGAGGGCAGACCCGCCGGCAAGCTGGCCGGCAACGGTAATTCTTCCGGCATCGTGATCTGCAGCGACCCAGGTGTGCGGCCGAGCAGCACCGCGAGCGCGTTCTCGGCTTGCGTGACCTGTTGCCGCAATGGCGGAAGATTGGCCTGCGTCGCGGCCAGCGCGCTTTCCTGCTGGCGCTCGTCGGCCGCCGTATTGATGCCGGCTCGCGATGTTTCGCGAATGAGTCGCAGACCCTCTTCCTGCGTGTCCGCAACGGATTGCGTGACTCGCTCGAGACCATGTAGCGTTGCGAGCTGGTAGTAGAGGTTCGCCACATTGGCGATCTGCAAGGCGGTTACCGCGCGAAAGTTCTCCCGACTTGCCAAAAAATCGGCCCGCGCCGCTTCGCTCGCACGCGCATAGCGCCCCCAGAGGTCGATTTCCCAGCTCGCGCTGACGCCCCCTAGGAACGAGGATGTCAGACGGGCATCGTTCGCGCGCGCAGTGGGACTCGTCTGCAGGGCCAGACCGACATTGGGTAATTGACCTGCGCGTGCGATGCCCGCTGCCGCGGCTGCCGCCCTCATTTGTGCTTCGGCGAGCATCCCGTCCGGTCCATTCTTCAAGGCCTCCTCAATCAGCGCTTGCAACGCCGGATCCGTATAAACCTGCTGCCATGGCAGAGTTGCGAGGCTGGGCTGCGAGGCGTCGCCGGCCGGTCCGGAAAAATTACCCGGCACGTCGAGATCGGGGCGATGGTAATCCTTGGTAAGACCGCAGCCGCCGAGCAGCGCCACGGCACCCAGGACCCCGACACGTGTCCGGAGCATCATGGCTCTGCGCTCGGCGGGGTGCGCCGCACAAACTTATCGAAGACGACGAACAAGACGGGCACGAGGAATATTCCGAGAAAAGTCGCCATCAGCATGCCGCTGAACACCGTGATGCCCATGGAGGCACGCGAGGCTGCGCCCGCGCCACGCGAAATGATCAGCGGTACGACCCCGAGAATAAAGGCAAAGGAGGTCATGATAATCGGCCGCAGGCGCAGCTTCGCCGCACCCAAGGCGGCGGTCGCGGCGTCCTGGCCTTGTTCACGCAGCATTTTCGCAAATTCGACGATGAGGATCGCATTCTTCGCCGCGAGGCCGATCAGCAGGATGAGACCGATCTGCGCATAGATGCTGTTGGTGAGGCCCGTGAGCTTGAGGCCGAGCATTGCGCCGAAGACCCCCAACGGGATCGCGAACAGCACCGCGAACGGTACGGCCCAGCTCTCGTAGAGCGCCGCGAGGAACAGAAACACGAACACGAGCGCAATGCCGAACACGATCGGCGCCTGACCTGCTGAGGCCTTTTCCTGGAGACTGATTCCGGACCATTCGTAGCCGTAGCCCGCGGGCAGAGTCTCCGCCGCCACTTCTTCCATGGCTTTGAGTGCTTGGCCCGAGCTATAGCCGGGCGCTGCGTCGCCGCCGATGTCCGCGGTTCGGAACAGGTTGTAACGCTGGATCACGGTCGGTGCACCTATGGGCTCGCTGCGCACCAGAGTCGAGAGCGGCACCATCTCTCCCGACGCGCTTCTGACGTGGAAAAGACCAATGCCTTGGATGTCGCTGCGGTATTCCGACTCCGCCTGCATCGTGACCTTGAAAGTACGGCCGAAACGCGAGAAATCATTGATGTCGACGCCGCCGAGAAACGTTTGCAAGGCAAACGTCACATCGCTGATCGGCACACCGAGCTTCTTCGCCTTCTCGCGGTCGAGCTCCAGGCGATAAGCCGGCGTCTTCGGGTTGAATTTGGTGTACACCTGACCGATCTCCGGACGCTGCTTGGCGGCAGCTATGAAGTCGTCGGCCACTTTCGCGAGCGCGAGCGGACTCGATCCAGAGCGATCCTGGAGCTTGAAGCTGAAACCGCCGGTTGCACCCAGTCCCGGAATTGCCGGCGGATTGAACGCGAGGGTCGAAGCCTGCGGCACTTTGGCGGCGTTCTTGTAGACGCTCATGATGATCGAGCGCAACCCGAGTTCGACGGTCTTGCGATCGGCCCAGGGTTTGAGCACGGCAACGAACAAGGCGGTATTGGGCTGCACGGAACCCGTGAGGATATTGAAACCGTTGATCACCAAACGTTTCTCGATGCCGGGAGTGCTCGCCAGAAAGGCATCGACCAGTTTGGTCGCCGCTTGGGTCCGGTTCATCGAGGAGGCCTCGGGGAGTGCGACCGAACCGATGAAATAACCTTGATCCTCGGGCGGTACGAAGCCGCCCGGTACGGCCGTCATGAGCCACGCCGCCGCGGCGATGAAGCCGGCCACCGTGAGCAGGGAGAGCAGCGTCCGCCTGATCAGCAAGCTGACTCCGCTGCCGTAACCCTCCGTCAAACGGCCGAACCCCCGGTTGAACGCGTCAAAGAAGCGCGCGACCAATCCCGATCGGTCCTTGGATTTGGGTTGCAGCAACATCGCGCAAAGTGCCGGCGTCAAGGACAACGCAATGAACGCCGAGATTCCGGTCGACACCGCGATCGTGATCGCGAACTGCTTGTACATGACGCCCGCGATGCCGCCGAGGAAGGCGACCGGCACGAAGACCGCGGCCAGGATCAAGGCGATCGCGACCACCGGCCCGGACACCTCTTCCATCGCCTTGAGGGTCGCGGCCTGCGCGTTCATCCCATGTTCCAGGTGATGTTCGACGGCTTCGACGACCACGATCGCATCGTCGACGACGATGCCGATGGCGAGCACCATGCCGAACAGCGTCAGCGTATTGATCGTGAAGCCCAACAGGATGAACACCGCGAAGGTGCCGATCAGGGAAACCGGTACGGCCAGCATCGGGATCAGCGTCGCGCGCCAGCTTTGCAGGAACAGGAACACGACAATCAGCACGAGCACGAGCGCTTCGACAAACGTGTGCAACACTTCCTCGAGCGATGCCTTGACGAAAATCGTGTTATCGAGCACGACGTCGTAGGTCATATCCGACGGGAAGCTCGTGGCAAGCTCTCGCATCGTCTTTTCGATCAAGCCGGCCGTCTCGATCGCGCTGGCGTCCGGCGTCAGATTGATCGAAAACGAAGCCGCCGGCTTCCCGTTCAGTCGAGAATCGCGCGTGTAATCCTTTGCGCCCAGCTCGACGCGCGCGACGTCGCGAACGCGAATGAAGGAGCCGTCGGGTTTGGCGCGTACGATTACTGACTCGAACTGCTCGACCTCGCTGAGCCGGCCCTGGACCTGCACGCTGTATTGGAATTGCTGCGTCTTCGGTGCCGGCAGCTTGCCGACCTGGCCGGCCGGCGATTGCACGTTCTGTTCGCGGATCGCGTTGAAGATATCCGCGGCCGTCACGCCGAGCGAGGCCATGCGGTCCGGTTTCAGCCAGAGGCGCATGCCGAATTCAGCGCCGAACAGATTCACGTTACCCACGCCCTTGACGCGCTTCAGGGCCTCGATCACGTTGATCGTCGCGTAATTGGTCAAGAACAGCTCATCGTAAGTGCCCTTGGGCGACACCAGGGCGATGTACATCAAGGTGTCGGGCGACTGCTTCTTGGTCGTGAGACCGGCATTGAGCACTTCCGTCGGCAGGCGCGCGTTCGCCTGCGAGGCGCGGTTCTGGACCTGCACCGAGGCGATATCCGCGTTGACGCCGAGACCGAAGGTTACATCCAGCGCATACGCGCCATCGCTCGAGGAGGTCGAGGACATGTATTGCATGCCCTCGACGCCGTTGACCTGTTCCTCGATCGGCTGTGCGACCGATTCCTCAACGACTCCGGCGCTCGCGCCGGGATAGAAACCGGAGACGCGGATGGTCGGCAACGTGATTTGCGGGTACTGGGCGATGGGGAGGTTCAGCCCCGCGATGATCCCGGCCAAGCTCAGCAGGATCGAGGTGACGATCGCGAAAACCGGCCGGAAGATGAAGAACTTCGCCATCTCTTGTGGGCCTTGGGCTTAAGGCTGGGCGTCTGGGGAGGAGGCGTTGGCGGTCTGCGGAGCCGGTACTGGCTTGACGACCATACCTGGTTTGACGGACTGCAATCCGTCGGTCACGACGCGCTCGCCGCCCTTGAGGCCCGATTGAATGACCCAGAGATCGCCAACGCGCGGTCCAGGCGTGACCGCGACCTGCTCGACCTTGTCCTCGGCGTCGACGACGGTGACGAAGTATTTGCCGAGCAGTTCGGTAACCGACCGCTGTGGCACCAAGATCGCATGTTCTGCGACGTCATAGACGACCCGGACGCGCACATTCATGCCCGGTCGCAACAGGCTCTCCGGGTTCGGGAAGATCGCGCGCAGTGCGAGCGTGCCGGTCGCCGGATTCAATGCCCGATCGGCGAAGTCGAACGCGCCGGGATGCGGATAGACGCTGCCGTCCGCGAGCAATAACTGGATCGGATGCTCTGCATTACTCTTCGAATGTGCCGACTCGGCGTCGCCGCCGGCGCGCTTGACGAGCGCGAGATAGTCGACTTCCGCTATATTGAAATAGGCCGCTACGGGATCGAGCGTCGAGACGGTGGCGAGGAGGGTTTGACCCGCGGCGGCGAGGCCACCTACTTCGATCTGTTGCAGGCCGATTTGCCCCGAGATCGGTGAGCGCACGTCGGCAAAAGAGCGCTGCAGCTTTGTGCTGGCGAGCGCGGAGCGCCGGGCGTCGACGACTGCCTTGAACTGGCGCTCTTGTGCGACCGTCTGATCGTAGGTCTGACGCGGGATGGCATTGTCGGGCAACAGGGGCTTGTAGCGCTCGACGTCCTGGCGCACCCGCGCGAGATTCGCTTCGGCTTCCGCAAGGTTCGCTTGCGCGTTGGTGACGGCTTCGTCGTAGTTACGGGTGTCGATCGTGAACAGCAGCTGCCCTTCTTTGACGCGCTGTCCGGGTTGAAAATACTTCTTGGTCACGATCCCCGACACTTGGGGACGCAGTTCGACTTCACGATAGGCCTTGATTTCCGCGACGATATCGCTCGTGAGCGGCGTGACTTGCGGGGCCACCGTTGCGACGATCACCTCAGGAACAGGGGGTGGCGGCAGCGCCTTTTGCTGTTCGCAACCGGCCAGAGTTGCTAGTAAAAACGCCGCAACCAGCCACGACACGTTTGCGCGGCATTGCCTCAGCCGACAGTTTCTGAGTCCCTCAAGCGAAGCTGGTTGCGCCATCTTGCCACCCTGCATGGTTTCAGCGACGCTATCATAGATTGGTGCGGCGCAGTCGTGAAGTTTCCAGGGCCCTGGCAGGTAGACTGTGCCCGCGAATCGACGAGTCGTCGCCAGGCTGATCATCCATGAACAATGCCCACAAACCGAAACCGGCCAGTTCCTCCGCCCAGCAACACAAGGGCCGAGGCCGCACGATCCGTCTTCGGCAGGTAAAAGTCGGTCCCGGCGTGATATTTACCGAGGGAATCGCGCGCTCCATTCTCCAAGACCAGTATCACTACTTCATGACCGTGAGCTGGCCTCAGCTATTCGGCACCTTCGCGCTGTTCTTTCTGGCGTTCGATGTACTGTTCGGTTGCCTGTACGCGCTGGTTCCGGGGTGCATCGCCAATCTGAATCCGCCGGGTTTTGCGGGCGCTTTTTTCTTCAGCGTCGAGACCCTGGCGACGGTCGGCTACGGCGATATGCACCCGATTACGCTGTATGGCCACTCGATCGCGATGCTCGAGATCTTCGTAGGGCTCATGTCGCTCGCGCTTATCACGGGCATCATGTTCGCGCGGTTCTCGCGGCCGCGCGCACGATTCCTGTTCGCGCGGTACGGGGTCGTGCGTCCGATCGACGGTAACCTGACTTTGATGTTCCGTGCCGCAAACGCGCGGCTGAACGTCGTGCAGGAGGCCTCTGCGCAGCTGCGCATGATGCGTGATGAGGTCACCGCCGAGGGCTTCCGAATTCGACGCATCACGGATCTCGCCTTGGTCCGTTCGCAGCATCCGATGTTCTTTCTCGGCTGGAACATCATGCATGTCATCGATGCGTCGAGCCCGCTGCGGTCGGAGACGGCTGAGTCTTTGCTCCAAGCCGGCGCTTTGTTCATCTTGAGCGTCGGTGGTACCGATGATACGACCGGTCAAGTGCTCATGGCGCGCGCCGAGTACACGGGCGAGGACATCCGTTGGAATCAGAGCTTTCGCGATATTCTCGAGCGAGCGCCGGACGGCACTCTGCATATCGACTATGGAAAATTCCATGATGTCGAGCCTTTCAGTCCAACGACGGATTCCAGCGCGACGTTTGGCAAGTCGTCGCTCTAAGCTTGTTTTAGGCCTGAGAGCTGGCCACCATCCAGTTCCTGGAGCAAGCTTGTCAGGGTGCTGATGTTGCTTGGATCGTCAGCCGTGGAGAGCGCGTCCTCCAAGACGTCGCGGATATCCTCGCTTCCCACGAGTTCCATGTCCCAATCGGGAAACAGCCGCTCGCGCACTTCTTCCGAGTCGCTCAATTGAACGATGCTGTTATGGCGCGAGTCCTTGCGAAGTCTGCCCATCAGGTCCGTGACCCGCTCGCGCGGGCCTTCGAGCCACTGGAAGAAGATGCCGCTCCCGAAAACCAACAAACCCGTGATGCCTTGTCTGGGATTATCCCTTTGCGCGGCCCTAATAATATTGGCCACCGCAGCTTCATCGACGTCGGCCGAAGCGCGGCTGCAGTATACGAGACTGTAAATCAGCGAAAGCCCAGGATCGGCCGGCAACTCATCGTTGGGTTCTTCAATACCGTCGCTCATGGCTGCGTCTCTTGATTGACTGCGGTCGGCGCGGTGACGCCGCTTTCAGGGTAACACAAGGCCAGGCGCGCTTCGGTCTCGGTGTGGACGACTTACAAAGTGAGCCGCTTTCCGAGCTGATTCCCGAAGGCGTCCGCACGAAGCCGGGCTCGGTCGATTGCGCGTCCAGGTAAATGCCGGCCGTCTCGCAGCGTGGCTGACCCCTGAAAAACCAATCTGCTGCCCCATGAAATCAAAATATTCAAAGCCGCGCACACGAGCGATACTGCCCACCTCGGTTTTTGGCCGTCTCGGTCATTACCGCAAGCTGTGCCCAAGGTGCGCAAGATGTCAGTCATAGAAGTCGACACACTCATCATCGGCGGGGGTCAAGCGGGCCTCGCGATGAGCGAGCACCTGAGCAAGCGCGGTGTCTCGCATCTCATCGTCGAACGTCATCGGATTGCAGAACGCTGGCGTTCCGCAAGATGGGACTCACTCGTGGCCAATGGGCCGGCCTGGCACGACCGATTTCCGGGCATGGTGTTCTCCGGCATCGATGCGGATGACTTCGCAACCAAGGACCAGATCGTCGACTATTTCGTTGCATACGCGCAGCAAATCGCAGCGCCGATTCGCTGTGGCATCGAAGTCAAGGCGCTGTACAAGATCAACGATGGTTCCCGGTTTCGGGCGGAGACTTCCGATGGCGTTATCGAGGTGGTGAATGTAGTCGTTGCCACCGGGCCGTTTCAACGGCCGGTTTTCCCGAAGCTCGTGCCGGCGCAGGCGAACATTGATCAAATCCATTCCTCGGTCTATCGCAATCCCGGTCAGTTGCGCGAGGGGGCGGTCATGGTGGTCGGCGCCGGATCGTCCGGTGCGCAAATCGCCGACGAGCTCGTGCGGGCGGGCCGGCGTGTCTATCTTTCGGTTGGTGCGCACAACCGGCCGCCAAGGCGCTATCGCGGACGGGATTTCGTGTGGTGGCTGGGCGTGCTGGGTGAGTGGGATGCCAAGGTCGCGACCCCCGGCACGGAGCATGTCACGATCGCCGTTAGCGGCGCGCGCGGCGGCCATACGGTCGACTTCCGGGAACTCGCTGCGCGCGGCGCCACGTTGCTGGGTAGCGCGGATTCGTACCGGGACGGTGCGATGCAATTCCTACCGAACCTGGCCAAGAACATCGCGCGGGGCGACGCCAACTACCTCGCGACGCTGAACGCGGCGGACGCCTATGTCCGGCAGAAGAACCTCGACTTGCCGGAGGAGCCCGAGGCGCACCGAATCGGTCCCGATCCATCCTGCGTGATCCATCCCCTCTCGGAGTTGAACCTTGCCGCGGCGGGCATCACCTCGATCATCTGGGCAACCGGCTATGCCCTCGATTTCGAATGGATCAAACTCGATGCCTTCGATGAGAGAGGCCGCCCGGTCCACGAGCGCGGAGTCGCCGCGGTGCCGGGACTCTATTTCCTGGGACTGTCATGGTTGTCGCGACGCGCATCGGCGTTCATTTGGGGCGTCTGGCACGATGCGGAATATCTCGCGGACCATATTGCGGTTCGTGGCACGAGCGGCTTGGCAACGTCGGCTGTTCGCTAGCGCCCGAGCCGAATTACGACGCCTGCCGGCACCTGTAGCGGGCGACTCCCGTCAGCCCTCCCGTGCTCCTACAACGACTTGCGCCTTGCGGGAATGCCGACCATCGCCGGGGTCCGGAATACTTCGGAGCAGAGTACCGATCACCGTACGCAGAAGGAGTGTCGCCATGGATCAGATGATTAGCCGCCGTGATTTGGGTCTTGTCGCGGTGGGTATCTTGGCGACGGCCTCGGTCGGTTTCGGCGAAACCGCCGCGGCTTCTGCAACGATGGGCGCGGACACCGGCGGAGACTGGCTCGCCACGATAAAAGCACAGCACGCGGAGCTCGACGATCTGTTGGCAGCGGTCAAGGCTGCCGCTTCGCGCCAGGCGCGTATTGCCGCGTTCAAGAAGTTTTCGATCTATCTGTCCGCGCATTCCATGGCGGAAGAGACGACTGTATATCCGGCACTCGCGATCACGGGATCGGAGGCGGACTCCAAGCAGCTCTACGGTGAGCAGGATGCGGCGAAGGTGTTGGTCGCGCGCATCGATAACGCCCTTTCAAGCGGCGCTGGCGCCGATGTGCCGGCAATGCTCGAAACCTTGGGCAACGCGCTGCATGCGCATGTGGCCGAGGAGGAGAACCAATTTTTCCCTCCCTTGAAGGCGCGGGAAGATGCGACGATGAATGCGAAGCTCAGCTCGGAGTTCAACCAGGCATTCCGGCGCGCATCGGCCTAAACACGTCTGGCCACTCCTCTCAGTACGCTGTCCGGGTGTGCCGACTTAGCGGATCAGGTGCCATTCTGTTTGACGCCCTGCGAGGTAGCGTACGCCCTGGCCATCGAATAAGGCGTCCTGCTCCAGCATGATTTGCACGCGCTGGCCACCCCACTCGGGAAGCGACACGCTGACATTGCCTTCGATCGCGTACACCGTGTCGCGATGCAGCGGCCAGTCGCCGGTGCCCGGCGTGGGACCTTGGTTATCCCACATGCCGATCGTGGGACCCAACGAGTGGCCGAAGAAGCCGAGCGGATGGCTGTACGTGCTGCAATTCAAGGCCGCTGCGGCACAACCCTTGACCGTCGCGGCGAGGATCTCGTTGCCCGTGCGTCCCGCTTGGAACGAACCCGTGAGGATATCCTGCCAGCGGTTACCGCTGGCCAGAGCCGATTTGAGCCCGGCCGGCACCGTGACTTCGTCGGCCTTGAGTACGTAACCCATTTCCTGAGTATCGGTACACAGTTTCAGATAACAGAACCCAACATCGGTGTGCAGTACGTCGCCCGCCTCGATGCGTCCCTCATCGCCGCAGTGGGCACCACCGGCGGGACAAGGCTCGCCCGCGCGTTGTCGATCCACGGTCGGCATGAACCAGGGACGCAGTCCGAGCGCTTCGAAACGTTCGCGGATGTACCAGGCGACCTCGTCGGTGGTCGTGACACCCGGTGTGATCACGCGGCCACTGAAGGCTTCCGCGATCACGCCGCGCGTGATGCTGTCGATGTGCGGATACAATGCTTGTTCCGCCGGCGTTCGAGTCTCGATCCAGCGTACAACCAGGGTTTCGGCGGATACGAGGCGATTCGCAAAGTCCGGCGGGAGCACAGCGACCAAGCGTTCATGCAAGGCGTGGGTCAAGCCGTCCGCGGCGGCCCAGGTAGGCGAGACGTCGATGCCGATGCGCTTTGGGTTGCGACTCGCGATCAAGGCGCCGAGGGCTTGCCACTGCGCATCGAGATCGCCGCCCGACCAGGCGGATTTGTAGGGGGCGCCGAGCGGATAGCGATTCACGGCGAGCCGCTCCACCGTGCCGTCTGCGGCACGACTGAACACCAGCATGGTCGTGCGTCGCGCCGCGAAACTCGGTTGCGGTACGAGTGTGAAGTACACCGGGTCCTCGGCGTATTCGCGATTGACGACAACCCACATGTCGAGGCCCGTCTCAGTCATCAGGGCCGGCAGCAAGTGCTCCAGGCGTTCGGTGAGTATGCGGTTTTCAGGTTCCACGCGTTCATGCGGCGGCAGCACCGCGTAGTCGGCGGCGCTGTCGATGCGCCGACCCTGCGCAGGCTCCGGCGACGAAACCGGTGCTGCCGCGACAGCGGCGGTGACAAACAACATGGTACTGAGCAGCGCCAAGCCGATCGCTCTATACATCCGGCATTCCTGTGTTGGTGTCGCAGCATTGTGTGCGAACGGCGCCGCGTGCGCAAATGCGGCGACTGAAGATGACGCGACGGACGCAAGCACGTAGGCCCTTTGCGTTCGCGGAACTTTATGTCCACGCGCACCTCCTATGATCTCATGACTATCAAGCTCGTGATGCTGGCGCGGTGATGTCACCGATCCATGTGTTCATCGTCAGCGACGTGCGCTTGCATCGGGACGGCCTGGCGGCGCTGCTGTCACAATGGCCATTGATCGACGTATTGGGGACGCACACGCTGAGCGACGCCACGCGGCTCATGCGCACGACCCCCAGCGACGTCGCGTTGCTGGACCTGCCGCGCCCGAACATCGACCGCTTTCTCGCCGGGTTGCACTGCCTCGGACCTCGACCCCGTATCGTGGCCGTCGGTATCCACACGGCCAGTGAATTACTGACTTGTGCCGCTGCAGGTATCGATGCTTTTGTCGGCATCGATGCGCAGGTCGCCGACATGGTGGCCACGATCGAGCGTGTGGCTCGCGAGGGCCTCGATCTGTCCAAGAGGCTCGCCGCTTCGCTGTCGAGAGGCGATGAACCCGTGTCCGGCGAGCCCGACCGCCGGGATCTGCGCGCCTCGTTGACTCCGCGCGAATTGCAGGTTGCCGATTTGATGAACCGCGGACTCGCCAACAAAGAAATCGCCAGACGCCTGGGCGTCGAACCGTGTACCGCGAAGAATCACGTGCGCAACATCATGCAGAAGCTAAGCGTGCATCGGCGCGGCACCGCGGTCGCAAAGCTGCGCGAGCTCATCGGTGCCGGGTTCAGCACACCGATCAAGGGCTGAGGCTCACGGTCGTCCGCTGCGCCGATTGCTGGGCCCGCTGATCGCGAGCCCAGCAGCTTAGATCCGCTCTAGGTCCACAAACCAACCGTGCGCAGTTGCCGAAAGGCCGCGCCGGGATCGGCGATGAGCCCGGGAGCGACCCCCATGCCGAGCTCCGGTACGCTAGCCGTGTAGCCTTACTGTGGGCGCATTGCGGCCATGGATGGTACGCGCCCGAGTTCTGGAATACCCGCACCCGCACGGTTCGGGTCGACCAGGGGCAACGGTTCGGCCGCAGCGCGAATGAGTTCGAACAATACTCCGGCGCGCTGTTCGAGGCGCCCCGCATGGTGATTGCTTTGCAGGGCCGGGTGATGTGAGAGCAGCAGTGCGGCGAGACCGGTGACATGCGCTGCAGCCATGGCGCTGCCATCCCATGCGGCGAATCCTCCGCCTGGTACGCTCGACACAATGGCCACCCCCGGCGCGCAGACCGCCACCTGAGGTCCCCAGCAGCTGAAGTAGGTCGAGAACAATCCGTCCGCCGACAGCAACTGTGGCAACGCACGCTGTGCGTGGCGCGTATCCGCCGGATACTCGCCGACCTTGCCGATGGCGCCCACGGTCATGACGCCGGAGATCCCGGCAGGAAATTGTACCGATCCCCCGGAGTTGCCGGCGCCGACGATGCATGCGACGCCGTGCAATTGTGCCGCCATGATTTTCTGCGCGAGCAGTTCGCTATACAGATCGCTGTGCACTCCGATCTGCACGACGTCCAGCCGCTGTTCGATGCAAAGGTCCAGTGCCTCGATCAGATTGCTGCAGTATCCGCCGGGCGTGACCTTGAAAACATGGATCTCCGAGCCCGGCGCACAGCCGACGAGTTCTGCACCTGGCGTGCCGTTGCCCGCGATAATGCCGGCGCAGTGCGTGCCCTGTCCGAGCTCATCGGAGCGCCACGATTCGGGATCGCGATCGCGCGTCAGATCTATGCCATGAACGATGTGCTGTAGGTTGCTGTGGCGGGTGTCGCAGCCCGAATCGATGATGCCGACTTTTACGCCGACGCCGCTCCATTCAGCCGATAGCCGATCGAATTGCATGGCGCGCTGGCCCCAGCCATGTGGCCGCTCGGAGCCGAATTTCTCCGATTTCTTGCTGAGCGGCTTCAAGCGCACGACATTGACTCGGTCGAAGTCGACCGATGGATTCGCCAGATAATGTTCCCAATGGTCTGCCGCCGGCCGTAGGTAAAGGGCTTGAAGGTCGGCGGCATCGGCAGCGAAAGTTGGCACCGTCGCTTGTCCCGCCAAATCCGTCGTGGCCTGAGTGGGGAAGCCTGGACCGAATACGTTGATCGCGGTGTGCGCGACCGGACGATCACCCGCACCCAATACCGTGAATCGCAATTCGCGCGCCGGCCGAGGCAAGGGCATCGTCCGGGCACGTAGCTGCCAGCCAAAGGGCTGCAATGCGGCCAGCTCCGAATTGCCGATGGGTGCATCGACCTCGACGATGATTTGCGGTGGCGCGTGCTGGCGCAAGGCCTCGCCGCGCTGCTCTTCCATCTGGACGATCACGATGTCATGAGCCGACGTGCTGCCTTCTGCCGTGTAGGCAGGACTGCTGCGCGCGCGCAACTTGCGCACGATCTGTACGCCCTCCATGAGCGCGAGTCGATCGAGAAACGCCTCGCTTTGACCCAAAATGACTCCCGGCATGGATCGCAGGCCGACCAAATAGCGCTGCTTGCGCCGGGTTACCGTGGTCGTGGGTCTTTCGCCGACGCCATGCAATGCTGTGCGCGTGGCGCCGCGGACACCGGCAGCGTGGTCGCCGCCGGTGTCCAAAGAGTTCCCTCCTGGCGAGGGCTTCTTCGCTTGCGTTACCTTGGCCGCTTGCGCTTGCTCGTCTTTAGGATCGGACATTCGTAGTACCTCCGATTTGATTGCGATAGATGCGAGGGCTGCCGCTCAGTGCAGGGCGAGTCCGGACGGGTAGGCTTGCCCGAGTTGCGCAAACGCCTGGCCGATCGGTGCGTACTGCTGCGAGGGTGGTGTCGCGAAGAATTGATTCGACTGCGCGTTTCCATTGAGCCCGGCAAGAGACGCTTGCGCAGTCAATTGTGTCAATTGCTGTGCAAGCGCGTGCAGCGACTGTGCAATGTGTTGCATCGTCAAGGATAGTGGCGTCAAGTTCAATGGCAGGCCGATCGCTGGATTGCCCGTCGGCCCTGCGCCGCGCAAATGTCCGTTCGCGAGTGACTGAAACGCGTTCTGCGCGGCGAGCTGCTGCGCCAGCAGTTGATGCTGAGGCAACTGTTGCGCCGCCTGCTGCCAGGACTGCAGGGCGGCATTGCCTTGGGCGACACCAGCATTCGACCAGGGATTCGGTGGTTGCAGACCGAGGGTTGAGGAAAACGTATCGAAGTTTGGATAGAGCATGTGAACCTCCGTTCAGACCGTATGAATGACCCGAGGCAGGAGATTGATCCGCCCGGCTTGCGCGGTACATGAGCCAAACGGAGCAGTGGCGGCGGCGAACTTTTTCGCGTTCGGCAGTGTCGCGAATCGCGTCCGCGCGCTATGCGCCGGCGGAGAACCGATGAAGAGGGCAAGATGGGGTCGGCGCTTGACCAAGCGAGACGAAGCTTTGCAATTCTTGGCGAGCGGCAGATGCAAATCGCATCGCAGCGCCTCTTTGAGCGGCTTCGATTGGCTGGAGCTGAGGGGTTTCCCCCTCAGCTGCCCGATCCAATCGACGGTTGGCTAATAAAGACGCCACCGGTACAAACGAACGTCAATCCGACTCTGTGAACTCAATGTAGGGCGATGATCCGGCGGACGCGCTGCACGTCTTCAAAGTCAAATTATTGGTCTCTCCGGTCGAGCCGGCATCTGCGACACAGGTCGGCGCACTCGTTGAGCCATCCGTCAACGCGACCTTGACAGTCACCGAGGCGCCCTTATTGAAATCTGCGCGTGAACCGCCTGCATTGCCGACGACGTTGAATTCCGACTGCTTCCAAACGGAAGAAATATCGACGACGCTGTCGGAACCGGAGATCGAGTAGGCGGTGGTGCCGTTGTTGAATACGACCGTATCATTTCCGCCCGCAACTGCGGTGCCGGAAAGCGACAGTTTGCCTAGAGACGTGATCGCCATATCGGGGGCCGCTACGTAGGAGCTATTCCGGTAGCAATCGCCACCGCCCGCGCTCGCCCAAGAAGTGGGGCAGGTCGACGATCCCCAGCCGATTAGCCAATACTGCATGAATACGGCAGCCTCACCCTTGGTGTTGTAGTCCGGCGAATAAATGAACTGTTGCCAGACCGTGCAACCGCTGTGTCCGGCGCAGGCTGAAGTCGTGCCCGTGTAGTTCGAATTGATCTGCAGCGTGTATTCATTCGGTCCAAGAATGCCGCCGCCGCCAAATGCGGCCACACCGACGCTTTTCTCTGAAGTCACGTCCGATACTGTCGGGAACGTCCCGAGCGTCGAACTGATCAGTCCCGCGGCCTGCGCAACGTAGTCATTACCGTTGCCAGTCACGTCCGCCGCGCCAAACGCAGGCTTGCTACGTACCGGATGAAAGAGTGGATGAGCGGTCTTGCAAGCGACCCTCACCCAGACGGTATCCGGATACGATGCCGTGAAGCAACCCTCGGCCGACTCGGGATTGCGCGCCATGGTCGCGCGCCAATTTTCGCGCGCCGCCAGGTCTGGGTCGATGGCGTTATTTTCTGCGGCGAATGCGTTCTGAAGGCAACATACGCTGACCAGGCCAGCGGCTGCGATCCGTGCAACATGATGCAGATTCCAAAGTTTCCCTTGCTTCATGAATATCCCCATTTTTGTTAGAACGTATGGCGTTGGTGCGGTCTAGGACACTGCCCAACGGCGTAATCCTCACATCTGCCGCACGATCTCGCAAGCATCTGTTCTTCATGGGCGGGGGAGGCCGCCAGTGTTGACTCAGGAACAGACAGGAGAGATACGGGTAATGGCAAGGAGCAGCGTGGCGGTCAAGTCGATCGCACACGAGCTTGGGGGGGGCAAAACCGTGCTTAGGTATTTGTGGGATACCCAGGGCGCGTCGTTACAAGAAGCCGGACCCTCGAGCTAACAAGCCCGATGGGCGCAAAATTTATTGGGAGACGCGTGTCGAATAGGCGCGGCCGCGATCCTAGGCCAGCGCTGGTTGTGACGTTGGGTAAAGCCGCGCGAGCTAGTTCACGTTCGGCGATCGCGAGCGTGCCGACGCATTGTGTACGGGACTGGGCGATGCCTACAGCGCCGCACTTTTTTCTTGTGTTGCAGGATGCCCGAGCCTTGCTGTACCGTCCTAAAGTAATCGCGCTGCTCGTACTCTAGCGATTTCGCTTGGATTCAGGAGTGGCGTCGGGGGAAGGCGGTAGCACGACGGAGAGGAAATCAAAGCCATGGATTCAAATGCCGTGATTCGAGATTCTGACGCGGTGGTCAAATCAACGACTAAACTCCTCCAGCACGCAAAGTACTCATTCATCCGTGTCTCATCACTGTCTTTTTGTATTCTCAGCCTCGGACTCTTGCTGGTCGATTGCGGGGGTGGCGGCAATGGCTCGGGGCCATGCACAAATTGCACGCCGACCTCATCGGATTTCGTCTACGAAGCCATTGCCAACCAGGTCTTAATTTTCGAGGTCGATTCCAACTCCGGGGTCGTGCAATCGATGCCTACCCCGGTAATGAGCGCGATGATTCCGGGCGGCATCGTGACGACGTCCAACAATTTTCTGTACGTCACGGAGTCTGAGGGACAGGGTGGATCTGTTTACGCGTATGTGGTGAATACTGCCACGGGCGACTTGACCCCTGTGGCGGGCTCGCCTTTCGATACGGGGGTGTTGCAACCGGCTCAAGGGATGGCAGTGGACCCGACAGGAAAATTTTTGTACATCATGGAGCCGAATACCAATCAGGTCGCCGCCTTCACCATCGCGGCGAACGGCGCGCTGACCGCCGTTGCCGGCTCGCCCTTTGATACGAAAGATACCCGCCCGGTGGCCGCTGCCGTGGATGCTTCCGGCAGTTATCTCTATGTCAGCAACCAAATGAGTTCCGACGGAAGTGTGTCCGCATTTTCCATTAATAGCACCACGGGTGCGCTCACGCCGATCGCCGGTTCCCCGTTTGCCACCTTGGCAAATGGGGAACCGGCGCGCTTGTCAACGGATCCGGAGGCGAAGTTTCTCTACGTTCCCATGTCGAGCGGCGCATCCGTCGTTGGCTTTGATATCGGTTCAACGGGGACGCTGAGTCCCATTGCCGGTTCACCGTTTACTGTGGGCGGCCAACCGAACTCGACGATTGTCTCTCCTTCCGGCAAGTTTCTGTTCACGGCGGACTTCATGGGGAACGATGTCTCAATCCTGAGCATCGATGCCTCGACCGGCGCGCTCACCCCGGTCGCAGGCAGTCCAGTCCCCGTTTCAAACAACCCCTATGAAGTGGCTATCAATCCGTCCGGCACATTGCTCTTCGTCGGCTGTACCACGGCGGTGAGTATCGACGCATTTACTATTAGCAGCACGGGAACCCTGACATCCGTTGCCCCCCTCAACGGCGGACCATCCGCGGGTGGGCTGGTGATTATCCATAAGATTTCTTAGCTCCAACAGAATAAATACGCGGGTGTCGGAAACATGTCGTCTCACCAGGGGCTAATCAAGAATTAACGAACGCTGTCGCGGTCTACGTCGATCCGGAACTGCGTGCAGAACCGGCACCATCGCGGATGCGACGCACCGTCACATCGAACATCAGGCGTGCGAAGGATATGCCTACGCCCAGATTCGTGGCGGACTTCTGGCGGCGCTGCTGTACGGCCTTGTGGATTGCAACATCCTCGCCACCGAGTGCCACCGGATTGGCATTGAATCTCGGCCGCGCGCTGCGCGGTCCCCAGCAATGCGAAAGTGGTCGGAATGTCAGGCTCGCAAACCGCGACGCCGTGATTGTGCAGGACAAGTACCTTGTTATCACCTAGGCTCGCGACCATCCGACTGCGCTCGTCGTCATGCAGCGTGATGCCTTCTAACTCGTGATAAGCGACACGACCAGCGAGTTGTCGGTGCCTGAGTGAAAATCCGCAACCCAATTAAATGCGATTGCATGTTTTCCCCTGACGGGTTGCCCGATCATGTGGCGGAAACCGTCCTTCGATTCCGGGCAAGTGATCTTCTTGACCGAATCTCACATTTGGCCACCTTGCCGCGACCCTCTTTAAGTGGCCCACGAAGGATTAGCGCCACCGGCATTACGTTGAGGCAAGTCTCAGTGGTCGGCTGACTTGGCTGGCAAATCGGTCCGCCGACCCCGCGTCGGCCGCGTTGCTCGCAAACCGGCCGCCGGGCCCGTGCTGAAATGTATGACGCACGCGAACCGACGCCAGCTTGGGTGCACACCCTAGCCGCAACGCTTGCATATGTCGCAAACACCACGAACGGGTGGGTTTCGGATGGACCCGCGTCCTCTATAGTTTGCCACGCACGACGGGGGCAAGAGATCGGGAATTACTCGATCTCTATAATAAGACGAACACCACTGAAGGGAGAAAATCCAATGAACATTCGGCAGGCAATCTCTCAAGGCGTAATGGGCTCGTTGCGGAGAGGTTTGCGGCGTCAATCGCCACTGCTTGGGTTCGTACTTGGTCTATCAGTGATGCTGCTCCTTCCGTTCACACCTGAACCGTCGATGGCGCAGAGCGTCACGAATGCCGGGCAGCAAGCGGTGAACTTCGGCTCGATCAATATTTGCCCCAACAGCCAAACTACGCCCGCGCCGTGCACTCAAACGCTCGCGATCACGTTCAATGTGACGGCGAGCGGAACCCTGGGCACACCGATGGTGCTGACCACGGGCATCGATAATCTTGACTTTGCTTTGGCGGCCGGCAGTACCTGCACGGGCGCCGTGGCCTCCGGATCTACCTGCACCGTCAACGTGACCTTTACCCCGCAAGCGCCTGGGGCGCGCAACGGCGCCGTCGAGGTGTTTGACAACAGCGGCAATCTGCTGGCGAGCGAGCCCATCTTCGGAATCGGCGTGGGGCCCGCGGTGGCTTACATCACCGGGGTGACCTCCACGGCTGCCACGGGATTGACCTATCCCTCGGGCATCGTCGCCGATGCCATGGGCAACCTTTATATCTCCGATTTCTCGGACGGCACGGTCAAGAAGTTAACGCCTGGCGGGTCGCCCTCCGTCGTCGCGAGCGGGCTCGGTAACATGAATGGATTGGCGATCGACGGCGCCGGCAACCTCTACATCACCCCAGCGACCGGCACGAACGGCACGAGCTCCGTGTATGCTCTTGCGCAAGGCTGCGCGAGTCTCGCCTGTGCCGCTTTGATTCCAGTCAATTTGCCGTCTGGCGATTCTGCCAACAACGTCGCGGTCGATGGATCGGGTAACCTCTTTATTGCGTCGGGACCTGAGCTCATTGAAATTCCGCGGGGCTGCTTGAGCGCGACCTGTCAAACCGTCATCGACGACTTCAACTCGGGCGATAATCTCTTTGGCCTCGCCGTGGATGCCGCTGGCAGCGTGTACGTGGGAGACCTCGGCAATAACACCGTGTACAAGGTCCCGCAGGGATGCGCGAGCAACGCCTGTACGCTGCAGTTCGCTGCCTTGGGTGCACCCTACTACGCCCAGCCCTATGCCCTGGCAGTAGATGCTGCCGGCGATGTGTTCGTGGCGGATTACAACGAAGGCGGCATCTATGAGATCTCGCCGACCGGCGCCATCACCACGCTTGTCGCGCCGAATAACAGCACAACCGTTAGCCCCTACGGATACACGATAGCTGTCGACAGCGTGGGAAATGTCTTCTTCGGGAGCGTCCAAGGAAGTTCTTCGACTCCTTCAGCGTACATCACGGAACTGCCGCGTGCCGCGGCGCCCGCGCTTTCGTTTGCAGCGACGAGTGTGGGCTCGACCAGCAGCGACAGTCCGAAGTCCTTGCAGTTGGCGAACGTCGGCAATGCTTCGCTGGTTGCGAGCGGCCTGTCGGTAAGCAGCAGCTTCGGCCAAGTGGGTGGTTCCGGAACGCCGGCGGACTGCTCGTCGAGTGTTACGCTCGTGCCGGGCACTAGTTGCAACCTGAGCCTGAGCTTCAAGCCGTCGGTCGGTGGAGCGATTACGGGCAGCGCGGTGTTGACCGACAACGCGCTAAACGCATCGGCCGGAACGCAGACGATTGCGCTCAGCGGCACAGGACTGCTGCTACCACAGAGCATCACTTGGGCCTCGATCCCGGCTCAATCCGTCGGCACGTCGTTAAACCTTGCTTCCCTTGCCTCGGCGAGCTCCGGCCTGGCGGTCAGTTTCTCCTCGACGACGCCGGGCATCTGCTCGGCCACCGGAACCACGGTGAGCTTCGCCGCGTCCGGCACTTGCACCATCCTGGCAAGCCAGACAGGCAATTCGAGCTACTCGGCTGCGACGTCGGTCAGCCAGTCGATCGTCGTGGCCACGGGCAGCCAGACCATCACTTTTGGCACCATTGCCTCCCAGGTATCTGGAACTTCCATCAGTCTGAGTGCGACAGCTAGTTCCGGTCTGCCAGTCAGCTTCGCGTCTACCACGACCACCGTTTGCACGGTCTCGGGCACAACGGCTACGCTGATTGCCGCCGGCAGCTGCAGCATCCAGGCGACGCAGACCGGTAATGCCAACTACAAGGCCGCCACCCCCGTGACGCAGAGTTTCACGGTTACTGCGCCGGCGAGCAGTTTCACGATCACTCCGATCCCAGGATCGGAGACAGTTTCGTCGGGAACAGTTGGAGCCTTCATTCTGGAGCTGAAATCGGTCAAGGGGTTCAGCGGCAGCGTGACGCTGACGTGTTCTGGCGGCCCGGCTGGAACTACGTGTGTTGATTTACCCATGACGGTCAAGGTCAATGGCACGGCACTGGCGATCTCCGGCATTGTCTTCCCCAAACACACACCCAATGGAACCTACACCATCACGTTCAAAGGTGTATCAGGGGCCGTGACAGCGACCGCAACCGCAAGCTTCACGCTCAAATAGCGGATGTTTCCGAAAGGAATTGGATTTAGGGGCAATCGCTGGATTGCCCCGGCGTAAGCAAGCAGCGCATTACTGTTTGGCCCCGGGATCGGACCGCGATCCCGTCCGATCCCATTCGGGAGCATGGTATTAATTTTGTTCACTGGAGACAGGCGGAGCTACGCGCACGGTACGGCAGACCTCTTCAGTGCGCAATGCACGCACACCACCCACGTGTGGTTACTGCGGACGCCCTATTTGTAGCCGTCGCGCCAATTCGCCCGGCTGCAAAATCCGCAAGCACGCACGCGAGCATCTCGGGCTTTACCCCAACCGGCCCCGCGAACGGATGACCGATGGCCACGACGACGAGCAGGCCTGCGCGGATCAGCGCCGATAGCGCGCCCGTCATCAAGGTCGGTGCGCGCAGATCGGCCTTACCGGAAAAGCACGTTAATGTGATGGCCAGCGTGGCCCCGCCGTTGCCGGACTTCTCGATTAGCTGCCCCAACGCGACATAGATGTAGGTCGTAGTGCCCGCGCTGGTCGCGGCGGTCAACACGCGGCCACGCTGGTCGTAGGTGAACGTATTGCCAGTAAAGCTAAACCTCACATCTGCCGCAGGATCCCGCAAGCATCTGTTCTTCATGGGCGGGGGAGGCCGCCGATTGTCAGCCCCGATTGAGTTCCGCCAGGAAGTGATCCCCGTACTCATCGAGCTTCTTTTGGCCGACGCCGTGTATCTCGAGCAAGCGACCGCTGGTGCGCGGTTTCAAGACCGCCATCTCCTGTAGGGTTCGGTCGCTGAACACCACATAAGCCGGCACTTTTCGCTCATCCGCAAGCCGCTTGCGAAGTGCGCGCAGGCGGTCGAACAGTTCGGCTGCCGCCGGCTCCGTGAGCCCTGTGGTTTTGGCCTCGGTCGCGTGCGCCGCCTGTCGCCGCTCGTACGCCACGGGCGCGACGGTATGCGACTCCGCGACGATATCTCGTTTGGTGCAATTCCCGCATGACTCCCGACACTCGACCACCTCCTCTGCGAAGTGATGCGCGAGGCGGCTCCAAAGACAATCATCGGTGTCCGCCAGATCGAACATGCGGCGCACCGCACGGCGCTGCTGATCGGAGACTTCGGAATCCGCGGCGTCGGCGGTCTCGATGAGCCGATCGAGCGAAATCACGTCCGCCCAAGAATAGAACAGCACACAATCGGCCGGCGCGCCGTCGCGTCCGGCGCGACCGATCTCCTGGTAATACCCCTCGATCGAGCGCGGCATATCGCGATGGAGCACATAGCGTACGTTCGATTTGTCGATTCCCATGCCGAAGGCGATGGTCGCGCACACTACGTCGAGATCGTCGCGGCTGAAAGCGTCCTGCACGGCCGCGCGATCTTGGGGCGTGAGTCCGCCGTGATAGGCTGCGGCACGCACGCGGCGTTCCCGGAGAAATTCCGCGGTGGTCTCAGCGGCCTTGCGCGAGAGACAGTACACGATGCCCGACTCGCCGCGCCGCGCGCGCACGAGCCGCAAAATCATGTCACGTACACCGGCTCCGGAGCCTTTCTTGACCGCGTGCAGACGCAAATTGGGACGATAGAAAGATCCTCGCACATGCAGCGGGTCGCGCAGGTCCAATTGCTCGGCGATGTCCTTCTTGACTCGCGGCGTTGCGGTCGCTGTGAGGGCGAGCACGGGGATGTTCGCAAAGCGCTTCTTCAGGCCCGCGAGATTGCGATACGCCGGACGAAAATCGTGCCCCCACTCGCTGATGCAATGTGCCTCGTCGACCGCGATCATTTTCAAGTCGAGCGAACCCAGGAGATGCCCGACGGAGGCATCGAGGCCTTCGGGCGCGGCATAGAGCAGTTCGATCTCGCCGGCCTTGAGCCGCGCGGTTCGCCGCGAGCGTTCGGCGGCATCGAGGGACGAGTTCAGGAAGGTCGCTCGGATCCCAAGTTCGCCCATGGCATCGACCTGATCCTTCATCAGGGAGATTAGCGGCGATACCACCAAGCTTACGCCGCCTTTGAGTCTGGCCGGAATCTGATAGGTCACCGATTTGCCGGCACCCGTGGGCATCACCGCGAGGCAGTCGCGGCCGTCCATCATGGCCTCGATGATCTCCAGCTGTCCCGGGCGGAACGACGGATAGCCGAACACTTCTTTGAGGATCGTGAGCGCTTGACTGCCGGAGTCTGCGATGCGTGACTCACGAGCGCGTGTCGCCACGGCGCGCAGCAGCTCCAGCGCCTGCGGACTGAACAGCAGCGGATTTTCGCGATAACGCCGGCGCAACTGCTCCAAGGTCGGCTCTACGACGCCGCTCGGAAGCTCAGCCAGCATCTGCGCCTGCGCCAGTACTTCGTCGGCCGTAATCAGTCTGTCCTGCATCAGGGAAGGCATGCTGCCAGAAGCGCGTCGGTGGCGGCTATGTTATTTTCTTGCCGGATTGCTGGAATTGTCGCCAACCGCTTCGCGGCGGTGGCCGCCCCGGGCTGCCATCCGCCGGGACGCCGCACGCAGGATCCAGGGTGCGTATCGCTCGATCGCCACGAGCAGCTTGCCGTGACCCGTAATGACGGCCTCAGCGCGCCTTGAGGCAACCGCGCGCAGGATATCGCGGCAGGCCCGTTCGGTGTCGACCACGATCCAATCCGGCATCGTTTCAGGCGCGTCCGCGTGGTAGCGGTCCAAATTGTCCACTTTGCGAATATTGCTGGCGACGAATCCCGGGCTGATGAGTGTGACGCACACGCCCGCCCGCTCGAACTCCGCAGTGATCGACTGGGCGAGCGCGCGCACCGCAAACTTGCTCATGCAGTAGGGCGAGTTCCCGGGCGTGGCGCAATAGCCGGCGACGCTTCCCATGATGACCAGGTTACCGCGGCGATTGCTGATCTCGCTTTGGCAGGCTTTGAGCGTGCGCAGCACGCCGAACACATTGGTTTCGAATTGCCGTCGGTAGTCGGCGAGTTGAAGCCGCTCGAAGCTGCCGACAACACCGAAGCCGGCGTTCGCGAATACGACGTCGAGTCCGGAGAAGGCGTCCATGGCAGCGGCGACCGCTCGCTCGGGATCACCGTCGCGCGTCACGTCGCACACCGAAATCGCGGGTCGCAGCGCTCCCGCCTGCTGCAAGTCATCGGCCAGCTCCGCGAGCAGGTCCGCGCGACGAGCGGTCAGGGTGAGCCGTGCGCCGGCGGCGCCGAGCTGCAAGGCGAGAGTGCGTCCGATGCCGGACGATGCGCCGGTGATGAGGACCGACTTGCCGCGGAAATAGCTGCTGTAGTTCATGGTTGCCGGCGCCGGTTGTCAGGATGGCGCACAGTAGCGTGACGCTTGGCGCGGAGCAATCGCAAGCCCGGCCTATGGAGCGATCGGCGGTAACAGCTTTCCTGGATTCAAGATGCATTTCGGGTCCAACGAGGACTTGAGGGCGTGCAGCGCTTGTAGTCGTAGTAGTGCTCGAGTTCACGACCGTCGGGCGAGCGTGCCGCGGCGGCGCCGAACGCGAGAGCACCAAGAGAAGGCGGATAATATTCCACTCCACCAGCCGGCTCCGAATCCGGTCGCCTCGGAGTCGCCAAAGAATTTGTTGAGTTTCTGCTCGAACACGGCGCCTCCGACAAAGACGCTAGCAAAATTCCGATCGAGCAAATAGGAGACAGTTCCCAAACCCAATTACGGCCAAGCTATGTCGCGATTTCCGCCTGCACCCGGCGCCGAAACTCGAGCGGATTCGAGATCAAGCGAAATGCTTCCCGCGTACCACCCGTCCCCGAGACCGTGATGGTCCCGTAGCCGAGAATGCGACCCGTCAGCGTCTGATCCACGCCGATACCTTCGACCTTCTGCAGCAGCAACTCGAGTGAGTGGCGTCGGATCAAACCGACTTTGATGAGCACACGCTTGTTCGTGACCGCAAATTCCGAACTCAGCGAATCGATCCAAGGCGGTATGAACAGGAAAAGACCGACGGCGGCGAGCACGGCGCCGACCATCCAGTTCGCGCCGACGAAGGGCAGCAGGATTGCGATCAAAAACACGGTCACCGGCAGCGCGAAAATGATCCAATGCAGCTTCGCACGGTAGGTGATTTGCTCGTTCGGCAGGAGATTCTTCTCGACGTAACTCATGTGTTCTAACGCGCCTCGTGCACGCGCAACCGTTCGAGATAGCGATCGCGCAACTCGGTCTGCCGTGAACGCATCGGCACTGGGCGGCCCGCGATCCAGACTTGATCCGCCAAGCTGGACAGTTCGAGCGGATCCGTGCCGCTCCAGAGCACGAGATCGGCGACTTGGCCTACGGCGATGCGACCGCGCGTCGCGCCGATACCGACGATGTCCGCGGCGTTCGCCGTGATCGCGGCCAAGGCGGCATCTGCGGGCAGGCCATGGGCGACTGCGTTGCCCGCGAGCTGCCGAATCAGGCGCGCGTTGCCGCTTTCCAAGCCTGAGAATGCGATGCGCACGCCGGCCCTTTGCAGGCGAGCGGCGTTCTCGAGCGTCGCGCCCAGGTGATCGAAGTCACGCGGCAGATCCGCGAGCGGATCGACAATCACCGGTACATCGGCCTGCGCGAGTTGCTGCGCGACGATCCAGGCCTCGCTACCCCCGTAGATGATCGGCTTCATGCCGTTGCGGTGTGCGAACGCAATCACGGCGAGAATGTCGGCGGCCCGATCGACCTCGAATACCACGCGGCCGCCCGCGAGGTAGCGCGCCAACACCTCTCGACCGGCGGCATGCAGCAAGGAGTCGGGCGCAACGGGGCCCTTCGCACGGGCTTCGCGGATAGCCTGTTCGAGAAGCAGGTACTCGGCCGCGCGGGTTCCGCCGGAGTGTCTGGCGCCGTCGCTGCCCATCTGCACGAACAAGAGGTGACTGCCCGGCAGCACGGCGTCGTAACGCCCATCGAGTGTCACGGCCGCGCCCTGGCCCGCCATGATGCTGTCGTCGCTGCTAGGGCCGAGCACGGTCCAAGTAACGCCCTCGATGCGCGTGACCGGGACGAGGCTCGAGCGCGGGTTGAAGGCGGCGGTCACATCCAGTTCGGGATGCCATTGCTGATCCCACGCAGGTGACTTGAGGTTTAGGGTCGAATCGACGGTCGAGGGTTCGAGCGACACTTCTTCGAGACCCACGTCCGTGAATCCACCGTAGAGCCCCGGTGTCAGCGGCCTTCCCTTGGCCTCGACGACCGTGGCATGCGTCGCTACCGGTAAATCGTGACCGATCGCCGCGATGACGCCGTCGCGTACCAAGACGTCGGTATTCGCGAGTGTGCCCCGCGAAGTCACAGTATGGACCGTCGCGTCGCGGATCAAGAGATCGGCGGCACGGGCTGCCGGTGCGCCGCCGATCAACAAGGCGCCCGCCAGCAAGATCGCAGAGGCGGTCGCACGGGTCATCTTACAGTCCGTCATGGCGATCCCTCCGCGCCCGGCTGACCCAGGAGAAAGTCCGACCGGGGTTTGGCGCTCGGGTGTTCCCGATCGAAGCGCAGTACGCCATCGATGTACACCAGCTGCGCCAGTGCGTAAACGCTGAACGGGTTGCGATTCCAAACCACGACGTCCGCGCCCTTGCCCGGGCTCAGCGTGCCGATCCGATCCTCCAACCCCAAGGACCGCGCCGGATTGGCGGTCAGCCAGCGAATCGCCCGTTCCGGCGGTACGTGCAGCCCGACGCGCTCGCCATGAGCAATCGCCTTCGCCGCCTCTTGATTGAGGCGTTGAATACCGTTTTCGGAGTCGGAGTGCACGATGGCGCAACTCTGCTCGGGATAATCGACCATCGGCAGATTTTCCTGAATGCCGTCGTACGCCTCCATTTTGAAGCCCCACCAGTCAGCCCACATCGCGGCGCAGACGCCGCGCTGGGCGAGTCGGTCGGCGATCTTGTACGCCTCGACGGCATGATGGAACGCGGCGATCTTGAAACCGAACTCATCGGCGATGTCCAGCATCGTCGCCATCTCGTCGGAGCGGTAGCAATGCACGTGTACACGAATGTGTCCGTTCAACACCTCGGCGAGAGTCTCCAGCTTCAGATCGCGCTTCGGTGGCGTCGGCGGCGTCGGTGGCTTATCAGTGCCCGATGGGTTCGCTTTTTTCTTTTCGTACTCGGCGAGATCGCGACGATAACTGTCCCACTGCCGTTGATAGTCCTGGGCGTCGGCAAACGCTTGGCGATAGCCGGCCACGTTGCCCATGCGCGTCGAGGGGGCCTGGCCCTTCTCACCGTAGACGCGCTTGGGATTCTCGCCACAGGCCATTTTCAGTCCATAAGCCGCGCCTGGAAATTTCATGGCTTGGTAGGTCGTGGCCGGCACGTTCTTGACGATGGCGGATCGGCCGCCGATCAGATTCGCCGAGCCCGGCAGGATCTGCAAGGTCGTCACGCCGCCTTCGAGCGCGGTCTGAAAGCCGGGGTCCTGAGGCCAGA
>Ga0116230_10000210_pt1 | contig 47311 bp, 48 predicted proteins | sample S1TSphfallax_3_FD_88678 | JGI IMG/M metagenome (GOLD analysis project Ga0116230, IMG submission 88678) | Host-associated microbial communities from peat moss isolated from Minnesota, USA - S1T2_Fd - Sphagnum fallax MG | ecosystem: Host-associated > Plants > Peat moss > Unclassified | place...
ACGCCGTCGGCGACGGTCTCGAAGAGATCCTCATCCGCCGCCGCGCGCCGGCGCGGCGGAGGCGGCCGGGGCAGGGCGGCGCCGAGGTCAGGCGCAGGGCTCCCCGCTGCGACACGGGGGCGCTCGGGAGGCGACCGGCGCCCGGTCAAGGGGCCAGGGGTCCCGCCGCCGAGGCGGTCAGGGCGCAGCGCAGGATCTACGAGAAGGTCAGCGATGGGAGAGGGTCTGGCGCGGGCGCCTTTATCCTCGGCCTGCGGCGGCCGTGAGGATCCGCCCAGAGCCTGACCGGGGGCGGCCCGCGGAAGGGCCTTGCCGGAACGGGCGTCCAAGGCCCCCTCGGCGCGCGGCGCGTCACGAAAATCGGAGCGCAGATCGGTCCCGCGCGAGGCCCGGGTGGAGGCGAACGACGGTGACGTGCGCGCCGCGGCCTGGTCCGCCAGAAGGACGGTCTTGGACGCGTCCTCGCTGGCCTTCTCCAGCTTAAGAATCAGGCCGCGCGCCGTCTCGATACGCGTGAGGAGGGCGTCGTGGGCCTCCTCGGAGGCCGCGCGGAGGCCCTTCAGGGCGTTGTCGGCCTTCAACGCCGCCGCGTCGAGTTCGGATACGGCCTTGGCGAAGTCCGCGTGGCTGGCCTTCAACGCCTCCAGGCGACGATTAAGCCTAAAGCCCGTCACCAGGGCGGCCGCCAGCAGGATGGCCAGGAGCAGATCCATGGAAAGGGCGATGGGGTTCATGAAAAGGCCCCGCTCAACGCTTGGATTGCAAGGCGCGTTTGGCGGCCACGGGAAGCGGCTCCTCGACGCGGACGGCGAGGGCATGGTTTCGTCGACCCATGCGCGCCTTGGTCAAGGGAATGGCCCCAGCCTTGAGCTCCACAAGGCTGTTGGGCGAGGCGTTCAGCATCAGGGTGTCGCCGATCTTCAACTCGAGCACCTGGCGCAGGCTCACGGTCTGCTCGTCGAGGACGGCGCGGACCTCGGTCTGCGTGCTCCAAAGCTCTGTGGCGAGGTGGCTCTCCCAGATGTTGTCCCGGCCGAACTTCTCCCCCATGAACTGCTGGAGCAACATTTTCCGGATCGGCTCCAGGGTTCCATAGGGCAATAGAAGCTCGATTCGGCCTCCCCGGTCCTCCATGTCAATCCGCAGCTTGACCAAAATAGCCGCATTAGCCGGCCGTGCGATGGCGGCGAAGCGTGGGTTGGTCTCAAGGCGGTCGAGGACGAAGCTGACCGGGGTCAGGGGTTCGAAGGCCGCCTTGGCGTCGGCGAGAACCACCTCCACCATGCGCTGCACTAGAACCCGCTCGATGGTCGTGTAGGGTCGACCTTCGATGCGCATGGCCGCCGTTCCGCGGCGTCCCCCCAAGAGCACATCGACGATGGAGTAGATGAGGTTCGAGTCCACCGTCAGAAGCCCGTAGTTATCGAGCTCTTGCGCCCTAAAGACGGCAAGAATGGCTGGCAGCGGAATTGAATTTAGGTAGTCGCCGAAACGGATGGAGGAGATGTTGTCGAGGGACACCTCCACATTGTCGGAGGTGAAGTTCCTAAGGCTGGTGGTCATCAACCTCACAAGGCGGTCGAAAACGATCTCCAGCATGGGAAGCCGCTCGTAAGACACGAGCGCGGAGTTGATAATGGCTCTAATGCCGGACTGCTCGCCATCGCCGTCGTCGGACAAATCGAAGCCCAGAAGACTGTCGATCTCCTCCTGATTGAGGATGCGCTCGCCCGACGCGCCCCCAACATCTTCGGTCGGGGACGGCCAGCTCGCCGGGTCGTCCGGCGAAGCGGCGGCGTCAGCAGCGGGAGGCAGGTCGCTCAATCGGGATCTCTTTGCAGCATAGGAGGATGAAGGGGCTTCAGGCGGCTACTGGACCAGCATCTCCTGGATCAGCACGGTGTTAATCTTGGCGGGCGCGATGACGAGGTTCACGCGGCGCAACAGCTCCATGCGCAACTGGTAGGTGCCCTGACTTCCGGAGAGGTCCTCCGGGCGCAGTTCGCGAAGGAAGGTCTGGAACATGTCGTTCAACCGGGGCGCGTTTGGCGTAATGGCCTCTGCCGAATCGCGATCCGGAGCCTCGAAGGTGAGTTTCAGCTTAAGGAAGCTGGGCCGGCCATCCACGGTCTGAATATTGGCGACCTGGTCGGGCATGTTGTAAAAGAAGGTTCCGTCCGGGCCCTCCGTGATGGGCGAGTCCTTAGCGTCTTTCCCGTCCTTGGCCTTGGCTTGCTCGGCCTTTTTGGGCTTCTTGACCTGCTGAGCGGCGGCCTCGTGCTTGCCGCCCAAAAGGAGCATGGCCGTGACGCCGCCGCCGCCAAGAATCACCACCGCGCCGACGCCGGCGGCGATGAGGATCATCAGCGGCGGTTTTTTCTTGCCGCCGCCTTCTGCGCCTTCACCCTCGCCGCCTTCGGCGGCGGGGACTTCGGCCTCGGCCTCCTCCTCGCCCTTTCCCTTGGTTTTCTTATCCTTGCCCTTTGACATGTGAACCCCGCAGTAGTGGCGAAGCGCGCTCCGCACGGCCCGGCGAGCAGATAAAGCGCTGCGCTGGTTAACGCTTGGTTAGGAAATTAACGCCCTCGCCCCGCCCCCATGTCGCCGCGGGAAGAACTTGCCGGGTCAAATGAGCCGAACGGCAGCGATTAACCTTCTTATCCATTGAAAATATGGGGCTTTTTCGTGGCCCAGCTGTTGCACGTGAAGGACCGTCAAAGGACGTCGCCCATGGATAACGCTCTCTACGTCGGATTGTCGCGGCAGATGACGCTTCAACGCGCCATCGACGTCACCGCCAACAACATCGCCAATGTCGACACCGCGGGCTTCAAGGTTGAATCCCTCACCGTTCAGGAGGACCCGGAAACCCCAGCCCGGGCGCCGGCGACGGACCCGATCAACTATGTCCTGGACAAGGGTCTGGCCCGGAATTTCGGACAGGGCGCTCTCGAGCAGACCGGAAACCCCCTGGACGTGGCCATTGAGGGCCAGGGGTTTTTCACAGTCCAGACCGCTGACGGTCCGCGTTACACCCGGGACGGCCGGTTCACCCTCGATGCGACCGGACGCCTGACCGATAAGGAGGGCGACCCGGTGCTCGACGCGGGGGGCGGACAGATCACCCTCGACCCGCAGAACGGCCAACCCGGGATCGGCAAGGACGGCACCATCAGTCAGATCTCCCTGACAGGGCAGACCCTGGTGTTGGGCAAGCTGGGCGTGGTCCAGTTCTCCGACCTCACCGCCCTCTCCAAGCAGGGCGACAACCTCTACGCCGCCGCCGGCGGCCAGCTCCCGGTTGCGGCGACCGGGGCGCGCATCAATCAGGGCATGGTGGAGAAATCCAACGTCCAGCCCGTGAGCGAAGTGGTGCACCTCATCGCCATCACCCGCGCCTACGAGAGCGTGGCCAACCTCATCACCCAGATTGAAAACCTTTCCGAGAGCGCTGTCCAAAGCCTCGGCAAGGCCGCGTAGGAGTAATCCATGAGAGCCCTCGCCACCGCCGCCACGGGCATGGCCGCCCAGGAGATGAACGTTGAGGTCATCTCCAACAACATCGCCAACATGAACACCATCGGCTACAAGGCCCAGCGGGCGGAGTTTCAGGATCTGCTCTACCAGGACGTGGTGCGCATGGGCTCCCAGTCCTCGGATACGGGCACCATCGTGCCCACCGGCGTTCAGGTCGGGTCTGGCGTGAAGCCGGACGCGGTCTACCGCATCACCACTCAAGGCTCCCTCACCCAGACCAGCAATCCGCTGGACCTCGCCATCAACGGCCAGGGCTATTTCCAGATCCAGCTTCCATCCGGAGAGACGGCCTACACCCGGGCGGGCAACTTCTCGGTGAACAACGTCGGCACCATCGTCACCTCGGACGGCTTCACCGTCCTGCCCCAAATCACCATTCCGCAAAACGCGACGGCGGTGACCATCTCCCAAGCGGGACAGGTTCAGGTCACCGTCCCGGGCCAGACTGCGCCCCAGATCGTTGGGCAGCTTCAGCTGGCCACCTTCTTCAATCCCGCCGGCCTCGACGCCCAGGGCGGCAATCTTTTCCTCGTTTCCGGAGCGTCCGGACCGGCGGTCCTCGGCATTCCCGGCACCACGAGCTACGGGACCTTGCAGCAGGGTTATACGGAAGCCTCCAACGTGGATGCGGTCACCGAGATCACCAACCTCATCTCCGCCCAGCGCGCCTATGAGATGAACTCCAAGGTCGTGACGTCGGCGGATCAGATGCTCCAGACCAACACGCAGATGAAGCAGTAGTCCCATGCGCCTGCGTCTCGCCGCCCTGGCTCTGGTCCTCGCTCCCCTCCTCCTGGTTCTGCCCGCCGCAACATCGGCCCAAACCCTCGCCCTACGCCCCAACCCCGTCGCCCACAGCGGCGTCATTACCCTTTCGGACATGTTCGAAGGGGTCCCGGGATCGAGCGCCGCGACAGTGGTCGCCCGCGCCGCCCCGCCAGGCATGGACGCCGTCCTTGACGCCGACGCCGTGCGGATGGCCGCGCGGAGGGCGGGTTTCGACTGGCCCAACCCGACGGGCTTTCGCCGCATCATCGTCACCTCCCTCTCGGGCGGGCTCGGAACCCCCGCGGGCCGCGCCGGCGCAGGGGCTTCGGCCACGGCGCCCCGTGAGCGCGCCCGCGCCGTCTTGGCGTACGCCCGCAACATCGCCTTCGGGGAAATCCTCACCCCGGCGGATCTTGTGTGGAGCGATGCGGCGGTGGCGCCGGCCGACGCCCTGGCGGACGCGGACGCCGCCGTCGGCCAGGCCGCCAGACGACCCCTCCGCGCCGGCGCGGCGGCCTCGGCTTCAGATCTAACGCCGCCCACCCTCGTCAAACGGGACGATATGGTGGTGGTGGCGTACGAAGCCGACGGCGTCAGCCTCGCCCTCCAGGGCAAGGCTAAGGCCAACGCCGTCTACGGCCAGGCCGTGGAGGTGGTCAATCTGCAGTCCTCCAAGACGATCGAAGCGGTTTGCGTCGGCCCGGACCGGGCCGTGGTCGGCCCTCGGGCCGAAGCCGTCAAAGCCGCTGTCCTTCAGTCCGGCGGCCAAGGCCGCCTCGAAACCGCATCGCTTCATTGAGGTCGACCATGCGCCAGAACAACCTTGCTTTACTTCTCCTCGCCGCCTTGCCGCTCTCAGCCTGCGGGGCGTTCAACGAAGTCACCAAGGGTCCGCAAATGGATGGGATGAGCTATCCCTCCTCCCTGGTTCCCACGAGCCAGGAGGTGATCGTTCCTGCGGACGGGCCGCGGCCGCAGTCGGCGAACTCCCTGTGGCGCAACGGCGCCCGCACCTTCTTCCACGATCAGCGCGCGGCGCATGTGGGAGACATCTTGACGGTGCTGGTGACCATCAACGACTCAGCCCAGGTGGCCGACGAGACCGTCGCCAACCGCCAGTCCTCCGACCAGCTCGGCCTCACCAACCTCTTTGGACTTGAATCAAGCCTCGGCAGGCTCCTGCCCAAGGCCTTCAGTCCCTCCACCGCCCTCAACACCAATTCAAACGTTCAGTCCGACGGCAAGGGCTCCATCAACCGCTCAGAGACCATCACTTTGACCATTGCCGCCGTAGTGACCAAGGTCCTCCCCAACGGCAACCTTGTGATCCAGGGCAACCAGGAGGTCAGGGTGAATCAGGAGCTGCGCCAGCTCACCGTGGCCGGCATCGTCCGACCCGAGGACATTACCGCGGCCAACACCATCGCCCACACCCAGATCGCCGAAGCACGGGTGAGCTATGGCGGCAAGGGCACCTTGACGACCGTTCAGGCGCCGCCGGTCGGCCAGCAGCTGGTGACCAAGTTCTCGCCGTTCTAGGCCGGCTTAAGGGCCCCAACGCCGGCCCGCGTTGAGGATCGCGCGTGACCTCCGTCTCAGAAGCCCACGGGGCCTGATCGGTCAGGAGCGATGACGACCCGTTCGGGAAAAACGCCGCCAACGGCCTTGATCGCGTGAAACCCGCAGCGATCCGCATGTCGCCCGGTTAAGCCTTGGCCGCCAAGAGGCGATCCTGAGTAAAGATCGCCGAAGGCTTAGCGTTGCATCGACATGATCTGCGTCATCGACATCATGTTGTGGTTCAGATTGGCCATGATCCAGAGCGAGCCGGCCATAATCAAGAAGACGATCAGGACGCCAAAGGCCAAGGCCAGAACATTGTTGGTGTTGTCCGGTCCGGTGGTGATGTGCAGGAAGAAGACCAGGTGAACGCCCATCTGCGCGATGGCCATCACCACCAGCGCCACAGGCAGGGCTGGGGCGTACACAAGGCCGGTTGACGGCAGGAGAAAGGAGCCCGCCGATAGCCCGGTCGCGAGGACGAGGCCGATCCCATAGCGGATCAGGGCGCCCCTAACGCCGCCGTCCTCCGCTGCGTCCTCCACAGGCGGCGGATCCTCGTCTTGGATCGGGTTGGCGGGCGCATCGCTCATAGGCCGGCTCCGAGCAGATAGACGATGGTGAAGACGCCCACCCAAATGATGTCCAACGCATGCCAAAACAGGTTGAAGCAGAGGATGCGCCGCTGGATATCCTCGCGAAACCCCTTGGACTGGACCTGCGCCATCATGGTGAGAAGCCAGAGCAGGCCTATGGTGACGTGCAGTCCGTGACATCCCACCAGGGCGAAAAACGCTGACAGAAAGGCGCTTCGCTGGGGGCCGGCGCCGCGCGCGACGAGGCCCACGAACTCCTTGATCTCCAGCCCCAAGAAGAGGGCGCCAAGGACGAAGGTGGCCGCCATGGCGATCTGAAAGATCCTGAAGCTCTTCAGCGTCGCCCCCACGCTGGCGACGCCGCAGGCGAAGGACGACAGCAGGAGACAGCCTGTCTCCCAGGCCACGCTTTTCAGGTCGAAAAGCTGCAGCCCGCTCGGCCCGCCCGCCGTTGCGCCGGCCAAGACGGCGTAGGCGGCGAAGAAGGCCGAGAACATGACGATGTCGGACAGGAGGAATATCCAGAACCCAAAGCCGACCACGATCCGCGTGGACGCCGGCCCATCTCGGCCAGCGCCCGTGCTTGGTCCTCGCCGATCAGCCCGATTGCCCCCCAGAGGACGGGGATCGGCGGCGGCGCTCATGCTCGGTCCGCCGCATGCAAGGCCTCAATGCGGGCCTCGCGGTTTTCGCGATCCATGCGGCCAACCTCCGCCGCCGAGATTTCTTCCTCCGTGATGTCGCGCCAAGCAAACACAGCAAAGGTCGCGTAGGCGCCGATCAGGCCGAAGATCGCCAACCACCAGATATGCCAGATGAGGGCGAAACCGACGACCGTGGCGAAGAATGCGCATACCACCCCGGTCGGCGAATTGCGCGGCATTTCGATGGCTTGATAGTCCGGCTCCCGCGCCAAGCGTTGCTGCTCTCGCGCCGCGGATTTCATGCTCCAGTAGGCGTCTTCGCTTTGCACATTCGGTAGGACTGCAAAGTTGAAGACTGGCGGCGGCGAGGATGTGGCCCACTCGAGGGAACGACCATCCCAAGGATCGCCTGTCGTGTCGCGCAAGCTTTCCCGGTCCCGGATGCTGGTGAACAGCTGAATGGCCTGCAGGACGACGCCGATCAGGATCAGGCCCACGCCCGCCGCGGCCACAAGCAGCCACGGCCGCCATGCCGCCACGTCATAATGCTGCATCCGCCGGGTCATGCCCAGGAAGCCGAGCCAATAGAGCGGCATAAAGGCGACATAGAATCCCGTCAGCCAGAACCAGAACGCCGCCTTGCCGATCCCTTCGTGCAGGCGAAACCCGAACGCCTTGGGAAACCAATAGGTGTAGCCGGCGAAGGCGCCGAACAGCACCCCGCCGATGATCACATTGTGAAAATGGGCGACGAGGAACAGGCTGTTATGCAGGAGGAAATCCGCCGGCGGCACCGCAAGCAGCACCCCCGTCATGCCTCCGATCACGAAGGTCACCATGAAGCCCAGCGACCACAGCAGCGCGCTGGAGAAGCGCACGCTCCCGCCATAGAGGGTGAACAGCCAGTTGAACACCTTAACGCCCGTTGGGACGGCGATGACGGTGGTCAGGATCCCGAACACTGCGTTGACGTTGGCGCCCGCGCCCATGGTGAAGAAATGGTGCAGCCAGACCATAAAGGCTAAAACACAGATCGCCAGAGTCGCAAGCACCATGGACCTGTAGCCGAACAGAGGCTTGCCTGAGAAGGTCGATATGACTTCCGAAAAAATGCCGAACGCTGGCAGTATAAGGATGTAAACCTCGGGATGACCCCACGCCCAGATGAGGTTCATGAACATCATCATATTTCCGCCGCCAGTATTGGTGAAAAAGTGGAAGCCGACATAGCGGTCCAAAAGCAGCATGGCCGACGTGGCGGTGAGGATGGGGAAGGCGGCGACGATCAAGAGATTGGAGGCCAAGGCGGTCCAGCAGAACATCGGCATGCGCATATAATTCATGCCCGGCGCGCGCATCTTCAGAATGGTCGTGACGAGGTTTATGCCCCCGATGAGCGAGCCGACCCCGGAGATGGAAAGGGCCCAGAGCCAATAATCCACCCCTACCCCGGGCGAATAGGCGATCTCCGACAAGGGGGGATAGGGCAACCATCCGGTCCGCTGGAATTCACCGACCACCAGGGAGATGTTGACCAGAAGCGCGCCCGAGCAGGTGAGCCAGAACGCCACGGAGTTGAGCGTCGGAAACGCGACGTCCCGCACGCCGAGTTGGAGCGGCAGCACGAAATTCATGAGCCCGAACATGAACGGCATGCCCACGAAAAAGATCATGATCGTGCCGTGGGCGGAGAAAATCTGGTTGTAATGCTCGGGCGGCAGGAACCCTGGGGCATGAAAGGCCACGGCCTGTTGCGAGCGCATCAGGATCGCATCTGAAAAGCCGCGCAGCAGCATCACCAGGGCCAGCACGCAATACATCACCCCGATCCGCTTATGATCGACGCTGGTGATCCACTCCCGCCACAGATACGGCGCCCACCCTTTGCGGATGACCCATATCGCCACGCCCGCCAGCGCCAGACCGATCACCCCCGCCGAAACCATCGGCAGCGGTTGGTCGAGGGGCACGGCGCTCCAGCTCAGCTTGCCGAAAAGAAAACTCATTACGGCTCCAGGGACTTGGGGAAGACCTGAGGGTTGGACCGGGCCCTTTGCGCAGGGCCGGGCGCCGGCGCGATCCGTTGGCTGACGATGGCCTGGAACAGGCCCGGCTGCACGGCGCGATAGGTGAAGGCCCTCGTCGTGACGCCTTGGCGCGACAGGGCCGCATAGGCTGCGGCGTCGAGGGTGGGACCGGCCGCCTTGGCGGCGGCGATCCAGGCCGCGAACTGGTCCGGTGTGACGGCGTGCAGATCAAAGTGCATGTCGGCGAACCCGTCGCCGCTGATCATCGTGGAGAGGCCAGGGTAGTCGCCTGGCTTGTCGGCCTGAAGGTTCAGGTTATCCGCCATGCCGTTCATGGTGTAGATCATCGAGCCCAGCTGGGGCACGAAGAACGCGTTCATCACGCTGGCGGACGTCAGCTGGAAATGAATCGGCCGCCCGATCGGCGCCGCTAAGGCGTTCACGCTGGCCACCCCCTCCTGCGGGTAGATGAACAGCCACTTCCAATCTAGCGATACGACCTGCACCTCCAGGGGTTTGCCGCCCGGCGCCTCGATGGGCTTGGCCGGGTCCAGGTCATGCGAACTGGTCCAGATCATGCCCCCCAGGAACATGATGGTCAGGAGCGGGATAGCCCACACAACCAGCTCGATTCGGCCGGAATAGGCAAAAGTCGGCAACCGCTTGGCGCGCGTGTTGGACGCGCGAAACCACCACGCGCAGGCCAGCGTCAGCAGGATAGTCGGAACGACGATGGTCAGCATAAGCGCCACCGCGTCGAACATCACCTTGACATCGCCCTGTCCCACCGGCCCACCCGGGCTCAGCACAGGCGCGCCGCAGCCCACAAGAAGCTGACAAGCCCAAACGGCGGGGAAGCCCCAAAAGCGACGTCGCACGTTCACCTTCCCTGGACCGGGCGCGCAACCGAGCGAGCGCGCGCGTTCTAATCTACGCTCGAGACCGGCGAAGTCTGCGCCCCCTCACTAGTTTGACCACAGGATTGGCTTGATCAGACTAACCTGGATCATGATCCGCGCTGCAATCGCCACGGTGCTTTGGGCCGCCTCCGGGTCATGCTCACAGACGAGGCCGCCCAAGGCCCTCTAGCCCAAGACCAGGTCACGCTGTGGCGACAACGTCCCCCAAGTCCCGGCGCCGCCGCCGCGCGCAGCCAGGTCTGCGACGTGGCCGACGTCTAAGGCGAGGGCGCTGTCGTCTCGTCGGTCGACTTGCGGTTCTGGATCCGGATTGCGGTCAACGACCTAACCTTACCGATGGGCGCGGGGAGATCCCTTCGGCCTGCCCGACGCCGTCACGAGGCGGATGGGTTGACGACGGCGATGAGGCGGCGTTCCCTGAGGCGACCTCGCCGAGCCGGCGCATCGGTTGTGCCGTCGGGGGTGTTGCACATGACCGGCCGCGGATTTTCCAACGGGTTTAGCGCCGCCGCGGGGGCAAGGCTGCGGCCACAGGAGACGATCGTCGAACTTGCCGACCGTCTGTGCAAGGCCCGGTCAGCCCGCGCGCCAACCTTCACCTGGTCTCCACCAAGGGCAATCCGAGCCTGGTCGAACGCCTCTAATTCGCCACCTGAGCCACGCCGACGGCTGCGCCGATGGACATGGCGGCGTGTCATGTTCAAACGGGCTGACGCCGGGCCTCAGGCCCGGCGAGCGCCGCCCGCCGCGCCCACGCCCAAGACGGCGAGGGCGGCGTGAAGCACGCCCTCTGCGTCGAGGCCTGCCTCGGCGATCATCGCTTCGGGTCGGTCCTGGTCCTGAAACCGATCGGGAAGGGTCAAGGTGCGGATCTTCAGTCCGCGATCCAGGGCGCCGCTTGAGGCCAGGAAATGCAGTACGAACGCGCCGAAGCCGCCCACGGCGCCTTCCTCGACGATGATCATCGCCTCATGCTCTCGCGCCAGACGCAAGATCAGATCCTCGTCCAGAGGCTTGGCGAACCGGGCGTCGGCCACCGTGCAGGACAAGCCCCGGGCCGCCAGCTGATCGGCCGCCTTCAGGCAGTCCGCCAAACGGGTGCCAAGGGATAGGATGGCGATGGTTCCGCCTTCGCGCACGATTCTGCCCTTGCCGATAGCGAGGGCCTCGGCGAGGGCGGGTATCTCCACGCCGACGCCCTCGCCTCTGGGGTAGCGAATGGCGCAGGGCCGGTCGTCGATGGCGCAGGCCGTGGCGATCATGCCCGCGAGCTCCGCCTCGTCGGACGGCGCCATGAGGACAAAGCCTGGCAGGGCGCCGAGATAACCAATATCAAAAGAGCCCGCGTGGGTGGGGCCGTCCGCCCCTACGAGACCCGCCCGGTCCAGGGCGAAGCGGACAGGCAGGGACTGGATCGCCACATCGTGCACCACCTGATCGTACCCGCGTTGCAGGAAGGTGGAGTAGATGGCGCAGAACGGCTTCATGCCGTCCGCAGCGAGGCCGGCGGCGAAGGTCACCGCGTGTTGTTCGGCGATGCCCACATCGAATGTGCGGTCCGGGAAGCGGGCGCCGAAGAGGTCGACGCCGGTCCCGGACGGCATGGCGGCGGTGATGGCCATGACCCGATCGTCGCGCTCGCCGCGCTTCACAAGCTCGGAGCCAAATACGTTCTGGTAGCTTGGCGCATTCGCCTTGGGCTTGGCCTGCTTTCCGGTGACCACGTCGAATTTGACGACGCCGTGGTACTTGTCCGCCGCGTTCTCCGCCGGCGCATAGCCCTTCCCCTTCTGGGTGACCACGTGCACCAGCACCGGTCGGTCCTTGATGTTGCGCACATTGCGCAACACCGGCACGAGGTGCTCGAGGTTGTGACCGTCGATGGGCCCCACGTAGTAGAAACCCAGGGCTTCAAAAAGGGCGCCGCCCGTGGCCATGGAGCGGGTGAAGCTTTCCGCCTTGCGGGCCGCTTCTTTCAGGGGCTTGGGCAGGACGGACGTGACCGCCCGTCCGAGGTGGCGGATGGACTGGTACATGCCGCCAGACACTTCGCGGGCCAGATAGGCGCTCATGCTCCCCACGGGCGGTGCGATGGACATGTCGTTGTCATTGAGGATGACCGTGAGCTGTTTGGCGGCGTCCGCGGCGTTATTCATGGCCTCGTAGGCCATGCCTGCGCTCATGGAGCCGTCGCCAATGACGGCGACCACGCGATTATCTTCGCCTTTGGCGTTGCGCGCCGCCGCAAAGCCCACGGCGGCGGAGATGGAGGTGGCGGCGTGGGCTGCGCCGAACGGGTCGTAGACGCTCTCGGCGCGCTTGGTGAAGCCGGAAAGGCCGCCGCCTTGACGCAGGGTGCGGATCCGGTCACGCCGACCGGTCAGGATCTTATGCGGATAGGCCTGATGCCCCACGTCCCAGATAAGAATATCCCGCGGCGTGTCGAACACATGATGTAAAGCCACCGTCAGCTCCACCACGCCGAGTCCGGCCCCAAGGTGGCCGCCAGTCGTGGACACTGCATCGATGGTCTCCGCGCGAAGCTCATCTGCAAGCTGGCGCAGTTCAGGAATAGAAAGCTCGCGGGTGTCCGCCGGGGAGTGAACCTTATCGAGCAGGGGGGTGAAAGGCGGCATCTAACCTCACGGCCGAAGCGGCCTTACTTTAGGGTTAAGCGTGGCGGTCTAGCACGAAATCGACGCTCTCCCGCAGATAGTTTGCGTCCTCGCCGAAAATATCGAGGTGCGCCTTGCATTGGGCCGACAGGAGCGCAAGGCGGCCATGGGCCGCGCCGTCGGCGCCGTTACGGGGCGCGGCGGCCTTGCGTAGAAGGCTCCGCCGGCCTTGGGAATCTAAAAGATCGTCGATGATCCTGTAGGCGAGGCCCAAATCCTGGGCGAAGCTGCGCAAGGCCGCGCGCTTTCCATCCGCGGGTCTTGCAATGATCATGGGGATTTCGAAGGCGAAGGCGATGAGGGCGCCGGTTTTCATGCGTTGCATGCGCGCCGCCTGCCCAAGGTCGTCGTCAGTCCCGAGGAGGTCGATCATCTGCCCCCCGGCCATGCCCCGCGCTCCGGACGCCCGGGCCAGGCGGTAGACAAGCTCAGCCCGCACCGCACCGTCCTCATGGGTGTCGGGGTGGGCCATGATTTCAAAACCCGCAGACTGCAGAGCGTCCCCCACAAGTATCGCGGTGGCTTCGTCATACTGCCGATGGACCGTCAGACGACCCCTGCGCCGGTCGTCGTCATCCATGGCCGGCAAATCATCGTGCACCAGACTGGAGGCGTGGACGCACTCCAGCGCGCACGCCGCGCGCAGCACGCTACGCTCCTCAACATCGAAAAGACGCGCGGCTTCAAGGGCGAAATAGGGGCGAAGACGTTGGCCCGGACCCAGGGCCGCGTACCGCATGGCCTCGGTGAGCCTCTGCTCGCGCCCTTCGCCCCGAGGCAGAAGTTCGTCCAGAGCGACCGTGACAAGATCAGCCGCCTCAGCCAGCCTCCGTTCGAGCGTCGGGCGGGCTTGCGCGGACATGGACATTAGGGGAACTCGGCCGGATCCGCCCGAACCGCCTCCCCGGTCTGACCCACGACAATGCGCTCAACCCTCATCTGCGCGGCTTTCAGGCGCGCCTCGCAGTGTCCCTTAAGCCGGGCTCCGCGCTCATACATCTCAATGGACCGTTCCAGGGGGGCCTGGCCGGACTCGAGCTCAGCCACGATGCGCTCAAGCTCCGCGAGCGCCTGTTCGAAGGACAGGGCGTCAAGATCGGACGATGGCGCAGCCGCATCAGCCATGGCCCAACCTAACGAGGCCGTTCGGGGCTCGCAACGGCCTTATCGCGCCTTGGGACCAGGGCTGAAGCGGCGCGTAGCCCAATAGGTGTACCCCCGCCCCTCCTTCTGGCGCCAGCCGCGACGCTTCAAAGCCCGTCCCACCATCAAGTTGAAAAAGCCGTGGGCCAGGAGAAGCACCGTCGCGCCGTCTTTGGCTGCGGCGATGAGGCGATCCGCCGCAAGCTCAGCCCGCTCGCTGGCCTGACGTTTGGTCTCTTGTCCCTCATGATGGCCGAAGTACCACCAAGCCACCCGGGCGAGAAAACCCCATGTGCGGGGCTTAAGCTTAACGAACCGCGGAAGAGGCGGAGGCGGCAGGGGCGCCTCAATGAAGACGTGATCGCGGACGAAGTGTTTTCCCTGAACCACGGCGTCGGCCGTCTCCACGGCGCGTTTGCGGGTGGAGGCGAAGACGTAATCCGCGCCGCGGGCCAGCTCCAGGAGGCCGCTGGGCGGGCGTTGATCTTTCAGGATGCCGCCCTCCTCATAGGCCGCCCACCAACGCCGGTAGCCGTCCGCGTTGAGGCGTATCCGCCGCGAGAGGGCGGGCTCGCCATGGCGTGCGAGCACGATCAATCCCTGCTTGGCAGGAACCGGGACCCCCTCACCCATCTGAACCCTTACCCCTCCTGCAAGGCCTTCACGTGCGCGAACGCCGAGCGGCCCAGCGCCTCGAGGTCGTACCCGCCCTCAAGAGACGAAACAATACGCCCCTTGGATGTCTTCCGCGCGACGGTCGCCACGGCGCGGGTCGCCCAGGCGAAGTCCTCCGCCTCAAGGTTCTGCTGCGCCAGAGGATCGCGCGCGTGGGCGTCGAAGCCCGCCGAGATGAGGATGAGGTCCGGCGCGAACGCCTCAAGCCCGTCCATCAGGGTCTCGAAGCAGCGCCGCCACACCTCTCGAGGCGCGCCAGGCGGGACGGTGACATTGTGGACGTTGCCCGCCCCGCGTTCCGTCTCCCGCCCGGTTCCAGGATAGAGGGGCCACTGGTGGACGGACGCGAAATAAAGACTGGGGTCGCTCTGGAAAACCGCCTGGGTGCCGTTGCCATGATGGACGTCGAAATCCACGACAGCCACGCGGCCCGCCCCCTCGGCCCGGGCCGCAAGGGCGCCCACGGCGATATTGGAGAAGACGCAGAACCCCATGGCTTGGCTCGGTTCGGCGTGATGACCTGGGGGCCGCACGGCGCAAAAGGCCCGATCAAACTCGCCGCCCATAACAGCTTTTGCGGCCTCGGCGACGGCGCCAGCGGCTAAAAGCGCGGCCTTGAGGCTTCCGGGCGATAGGGCCGTGTCCTCGTCTAGGCGCACCACGCCCTGGGTTGGCGCAAGGGCCGCGATGGCGTCTACGAAGACCGCCGGATGGACCCTTTCAAGATCCGCCCGCTCCACGATCGGCGCTTGCCGCGCCTCCAGACCTACGCCCGTCAAGGACGACAGAACCACCTCAAGCCGCTCGGGCCGCTCGGGATGGGAGCCGCGCTCGGGATGCTCGGTGGGCTGGTGGGCGATCATGTCCCGGTGCGTGAAAAGTGCAGTATTCATGATGCCGACGGTTCCATTCCCTGCCTCTGGCGTTCCTTGAAGGCTTGCGACAGTGTTCCATTCCCGGCGCGTCGGTGGAAGCGCCCAACGACGCCCTCGCCGCCGCCTCTGCCTCTTTCGCCGACGCCCTTGGCGCGTTAGACGGCGCCATGTCCCGCCTTGAGATTAGATCAGCCCGTTTTGACGACGCCGACGCCCTGGCGAGCCTGGCGAGAACGACGTTCTGCGAGACCTTCGTCGAGGGCTTTCAGATGAATTACCCCCACGAGGACCTTCAGACCTTCCTGGCTGAGAGCTACAGTCTTGAGGCCGTACGCGGCTGGATCGCAGACACCCGCAACGCCGTCTTGGTGGCCGAAGGCGAAGCAGGCCTGGCGGCCTACGTGCAGTGCGGGGACAATGCGCTGCCCTATCCCGGCGCCGGCCCAGACGCAGGCGAGGTCAAGCGGCTCTACGTCTCCCACGCCGCCCAGGGACACGGCCTGGGACGCACGCTCCTGGAGCGCGGCCTCGCCCACCTCGCCGGCCGGGAGATCCTGATCGGCGTATGGAGCGGCAATCACAAGGCGCTGCGGCTTTATGATCGATACGGATTCAAGGCCGTCGGCGCCTATAAATTTCCCGTAGGGACGGTGATGGATGACGAGCTGATCCTCGCCCGGGCGCCCTGACCTGGGGCCTGCCTAAGACGCCGCGCGCCGGAGGGACGGGTCACCCGGCCCGGCCGCCTGAGCCCGGCCGCCTGAGCCCGCCTCAAGGCGGCGCATATCGCGGTTGAAGGAGACCAAGGGGTCTCCAGAGCGAACCGCCACGCGCGTGGCGCGCACGATGAGAATGGAGTGAGTGCCCGCATCGATGACCGTGTCGACGACGCAGGCGGCGGCCGTCAGGCTGGTGCCCAGGAGCGGCGGCGTCGCCGGATCGCGGCTCCAGTTTGCGCTTGAGAAGCGTTGGTGGCGCTGTTCCGGATCCACGAAGGTCAAGGCTTCACCTGCGTCCTCCGCCGAGAGGATGCTGACGCCGCACACAGCGGCGGCGGCGAGGGCGTCATGGGCCGAGGCTGCGCGCCGAACGCAGAACAGGAACCTTGGGGGATCAAGGGAGAGCCCGGTGATGGAGCTGACCAGGATCCCCTGCGCCGCCTCGCCCTGGTTACAGGTTATGATGGCCAGGCCGCTGGCGAGGCGGGCGAGGGCGTCTTTGAATGCGTCAGCCTTAAGGACCGGCCCTTCGGTCGGGGCGGCGTTCCAAACCGGAAAGGGTGTCGTCACAACAGTCATGTCCAACCTCGTTTTCGCCCTCGCCGCGGGTCAGTATGGGCGGCCGCACATGAAAATCGGGAGAGACCATAGCGGGCGAAGGCGGGCTTGGGGCATGACTTATTCTACAGCGTCTGTTGAGCCCTCCTCATGAGCGGGCCGAGGGACCAGGCCGGCGGCGGGCCGCTCTTTGGCCCCGCTTCAAGCGGCCCTAGAATTTCTCGGCGGCGAACGCGACGTGAGGAGCCGATACTTGCAGGCCATGACCGGGGGCCCTCCAACCAACCGCGCCGCAGGCGTCACGAGACGCGCCCTGGGCGCAGGGGCCCTCGGCGCCCTCGCGGCGAGTTGCGGCGCCGCCCCCGAGACCCACGCCGCCATCGCCATCGGCTACCAGAAAAACGGCGTCTTGTTGCTGGCCCGATCCCGCGGCGTGGTCGATCAGCTCATGCGGCCGGTCATGCTGAAATGGGTGGAGTTTCCGTCCGGACCGCCGCTCCTGGAGGCGATGAACGCAGGCGCGGTGGATTTCGGGGCGACGGGGGACACCCCGCCGATCTTCGCCCAGGCCGCCCACGCGGCCATCGAATATGTGGCGGTTCAGCCCATCAGCGGCCAGGGCGAGGCGCTAATCGTTCCTGCTGCATCCAAGATCAGAAGCGTGGCTGAGCTCAGGGGCAAGCGGATCGCCGTCACCAAGGCGTCCTCGGCCCACCTTCTGACGGCCAACGCCCTCGCCAGCGCGGGCCTGACCCTCGCCGAAGTCCAGGCGGTCTACCTCGCCCCAAGCGACGCGGCCAGCGCCTTCGCTCGCGGGGCCGTCGACGCCTGGGCCATTTGGGATCCCTTTCTGGCGCTGGCCGAACGCGATCAGAAGGCGCGGATCCTGATTTCTGGAGCCGTCCTTCCGCGAACGGACTCCTTCTACCTCGCCTCTGAGCGCGTGATCGCTCGGACGCCGCAGGCCCTCACCCAGCTTTTGGATGTCTTGCGTGCGGAGGCGGCTTGGGGCGCGCGCCATGAGGCCCAGCTGGTCCAGATCGTCTCCGGGGCGAGCGGCCTTCCCACCGACATCGTCTGGGCGAGCCTGCGACGGGGGCCCCTGGCGGTGGATCCCCTCACCCGCGAGGTTCTCGCGCGCCAGCAAGCGGCGGCGGACGTCATGCAGGATCTCGGCGCCATCCCGGCCAAACTTAAGGTGTCCGAAGCCGTCTGGTCCGGGTGGCGTCCCGCCCCGTGAGGCGAGCGTGCGGCCGGCGCCGCCAATTTAAGGCACGAGGGGCGCGCCGTCCTTCAGCTCGACGAGGCCCATGGCGTTGCCCGCCGGGTCTTTGAAAAGGGCGAGAACCACGGTCCCTTTAACCGCCAGGCGTGGGAGGATCGTCGCGCCGCCGAGGGCGTTGATCTTGGCGAGGGCGGCTAGGATGTCCTCCACGCCCACGTAGATGATCTTGTCGGCGGGATCCTGGCGCACGGCGCCCGCCAGCGGACCGACGACGGGCGCCGAAAAGCGCCCGTCATCGGCCACATCCCAGTCGAACACGTCGCGATAGAATTGGGCCTGACGCGTCATGTCGGGGCCGGCAATGTCGAAAAACACGATCGGGGCGGGCATGGACGCTGCTCCTGCGACGTCCGGCTTCGGCCGCCGGGCGCGACGTCTGCTGAACCTTTCGCTCGAGACGATTCAAACACTCAGCGCGGCGTGAAGGCAAGATTGACGCGACGCCGCCGCCGACCAAACGCGGATCGCCTGGGCCGGGCCCAGACGCGGGCCCAGACGCGGGCCCAGACGCGAGCCCTGGGGGACGGGGGCGGCGCGGTCTTGGCCGCACCGGCGTACATCGGCCGGGAAGGCGCAGGGGATGACATGAGGGTGATCAAATGCTAACTCTTATGCATGATCCCTTCACCGTCCGCCTTCGTCGTGTCTGAGGACTATCCGCCCGCCAAACGGGCCGTCCTGGGCGCCGCCTTGGAGCTCTTCGCCCATCGGGGGGTCGACGGGGTCTCGATCCGCGACATAGCTGCGCGGTCCGGTTTCAGCAATCCCGCCATGTTCAAGCACTTTGAGAGCAAGGAGGCGTTGGCGCAAACCTTGTTCGAAGTCTGCTATCGCCACGTGGCAGTGAGCTTTCTCCGCTCCGGCGCAACCCTGGAAAGCGCCCTCAGACACGCCCTGGACTTCATCGAGGCCTCGCCGGACTGCGTCTGTTACGTGCTTGAGAACGTGCGCCGATACTGGCGGGATTTGCCGACCGAGGTCCGCTCCATCGGCCTTGTGGGCTCCATGCGACGCCTCATTGAGCAAGAACAGATGCGCGGCCGCATTCGCGGGGACGTCAACCCGCAGCTCTCCGCGGCCCTTATTCTTGGCATGTTGGGTCAGATCGCCCGCATGGCGCAATTTGCAGAGCTGCCGCGACCGGCGAGCCAGCTGGCGAGCGAGCTTATTCAGATGATTGACCGGGGCCTTGGGGCATAAGGCCATGCCCATGAAGTTAGCAAATGATCACTCTGGGCGCTGGATCCTCTACGGCGCAACCGGCGTCACCGGGGGCCTTGTCCTGGCGCAGGCCCTGGCCCGGGGACACCGGCCGATCCTCGCCGGAAGAAACTCGCCCGCCCTCACGCGCCTTGGGGCGGCACACGACCTTGAAGTGCGGGCCGCAGCCCTGGAGGACAAGGAGGCTTTGGGCCGCGCCCTCGCCGCGGGTCGGCTCATCGTCAACGTCGCAGGACCGTTCGCCCGCTCCAGCGTCCCCTTGATAAACGCAGCCCTAGCTTCGCGGACGCCCTACATCGATCTCAGCGGCGAGTTCGCAGCGCTGGAAGGCCTGCTTGCGCGGGATGCTGAGGCCAAGAGCGCGGGGATCGTTCTGATCGGCGGGGCTGGATTTGGCGTCGCGGCGACGGACAGTCTCGCCGTCCAGGTCTCCCGCCGTCTCGGAGGCGCGGAGTGGCTTCGCCTTTCGGTCGCGGCCGGGACGGCTTTCAGCTCTCCAGCCGTGTCCCAGAGCACCCTGGCGGTCCTCGCCGGAGGCGGCGTCGAGATTGAGGACGGCCAGCCACGGCGCCGTCCCTTGGCGCGCGCGCGATGGAAAGCCAGGAAGAGGGACGGAACTGTCGTGGCCTTCGCCAGCGCGCCCCTGGCCGAGCTGGCGGCCGCCAGGCGCGCCGTGGGCGCGCGCCGCATCATCGCCGGCGTCCCCATGGCGACCGCCCAGGCCCTCGTCCTCTGCGCCGTCGCCCCGGTGCTTCCGACGCTCCTCAGGGTCGCCCCGGTTCGCCAGAGCCTCGTGGCCGCCGCCGGACACGCCGCACCAGCAGCGGCGGCCCCAACGCCTGTCTCCCGAGTTTGGGTGGAGGGACGCCGGGGGAGCCGCGGGACCCTTGGACTTCTGGAAGGCGGGGAAGGCTACGCCATGACCGCCGAGCTCGCTGTCCTCGCAGCGGAGGCCGTTCTTAGCGGACAGGCCAAGCCTGGCGCACACACGCCAGCGACCGCGTTCGGGCCGGAGTTCGCGGCCCTGGCCGGCGGGGTGAGCCTCACCTTGACCGACATCTGACCGCTCCCAACGCCTAGGCTCCGCGCCGCCCCCCTGGACCAATGTCGCTTTCGCCCCCATCGACCACCGTGTCGCCCGAACGCAAGAAGGACCGCCGCCTGTGAAAATCCTCGCCCTCTGCGCCGCCGTGACCGTGTTGGCGCCAACACTCGCGGTCAGCGAGGAAGACAATGCGCGATCCATTCTGGGGGTGTGGAAAACGGCGGAAGACGGAGCCGTGGAGATTTACGCTTGCGGGGCAGCGGTATGCGGACGCCTCGCGCCCTCCCCGGCGCTGCCGGCCGGTTCAGGCCAGACCGACAGCCTCAACAAGGACCCGGCCTTGCGTGAGCGTAAACTCCTGGGGCTGACCATCATCACCGGCATGTCCGGGGGACCGCCACGCTGGGTCGGCGGCGCCATTTACAACCCTCGCGACGGCCACACCTATAAGGGCGAACTCGCCCCGGTTGGACCCGACAGGCTGAAGGTGACGGGCTGTCTCGTTCCCCCCTTGTGCAGATCACAGATCTGGACGCGTTGAGCGGTTAAGGGCGGGCGCCATAAATTTCAGTTGCGACTTTCGGCCTTCCCGTAAACCTTGCGTGGATCTGTTTCTTAGCGATCCTAGGCTGTGCGAACCTTCATTGGAGGGCTCCTATGTCTTTACCGTGGATTTTGAATGTCGTAGCGGGCGTGCTTGCACTCATAGCGGCGGGAGGCCTCCTCCTTGCCGCCGTCTCGCGGGGCGCCGCCAGGCGCGGCTTCAGCTTTCGCGTCTTTACTTTAGGCCTGACTCTCTGTGGAACCGCCCTAGTGGTGGGCGGGGCTATGGGCGTTTTCAGCACGCATCTGGTGTTTGACGGCCTTCTCATGGCGCTATTGGGCGCCGGCGCCAAAATGCGGCCGCCGAAGGGCGTTCGGACGCAGGCGTCGGACGGCCAAGCCAGGGACTAAGGTTCAAAGTCCAATATATCCCCGGGTTTGCACTCCAAAACTTCGCAAAGCTTGGCGAGGGTGTCGAACCGAACGCCCTTCACCTTGCCCGACCTGAGGAGGGAGAGGTTCGTTTCGCTGAGGCCGATTTTCTCAGCCACGTCCTTGGCCTTGGCCTTGCGCAGGGCCAGCATGACATCGAGGCGGACAATCACGGGCATGGACTAGACGATTTGATCGTGGTCGGCCTTGATGGCGGCGGCGGCGGCGAAGGCGCGCCCGAGCAGCACGAGCGCCGCCCCCACGCATCCCAAGACAATCTCCATGCTCACGCCTGGCGGAGCGATGAAGACGCCGCTTTCGGGGACGCTCCGGCTAGGAACGAGGCTCGACACCAGGGCGCTCGCAAGGAACCATAATCCGATCAGACTTAAGGACCGCCCCGACGCCGGCGTGAGCGCATCCCCAAGCGCAAAGCGATGGAAGAGGCCGCGAGCCGTCCAAAGGGCGCCCATCAAGGCGAACGCCGGCGCTTCCGCCAGGAGCGCGTCGAACAGCCTCGCCCATGCGGCGCCGGCTAGACCCCCGCCGCTTGACGCGACGACGCCCTTAAGCGGCCGCCACGCCGCCTCGGAGAAGAGCCAGAGCGCTCCGGTCCAAAATAGGGCGGTGAAGGCGAAGGCCAGCCGCCGGCTCCCGCGAATCAGTTTGGCGTGGGTCGGGTCCATCTTGATCTCATAAATTTCTTTATGTATTACATAAATTATATATCGTTTTGCGTCAAGTCGCTGTCCTCCAAAGCTGTTTACGCAGCCTAATCGCCGCTAGGTAAGGTCATGATTGCACCACAGGTCCTTTTGCCGTTCGTCCTTGCCGCGCTCGGCCTCTATATCCTTGACGGAACGGGTCGCATCCGCGCGCTGCGGGCGGAAAACACGCCTGAAAAGAGGACGCAGTTTTTTCGGCATAAAATTACACGCCAGATCGCCGCCATGGCCCTCGTCCCCGCCCTCGCCCTTTGGGCGTCGAACACCCTCCAAAGCGCCTTGACGCCCGGGGACCGCATCGCTGGCTTGGCGAGTGCAGTGACAGCCTTGACCGGCGTCTCGGGCCGAGACGTGACGGGTTTCTGGTCAGTGAAGACCGCACTTGAAATCCTCCTCCTGGTTCTGGTGGTGGAGGTCCTGCCGCTCCTCACAAAATCAATGCCCCCCCTGGCTCTGGGCGACATCCATATCCTCCTCCCCCGCACCATGCCCGAGGTCGGCTACTGCTCGATCATGGCCGTGGTCGCGGGGGTTGGCGAGGAGCTCCTCTTCAGAGGCTTCATCCCCACCGCGCTATCAAATTACGGCGCCTCCGCGGAATGCTCATTCATTGCGCCGATCGCAATCTTCGCGATTTGCCACCTCTATCAGGGGTTTGTAGGCGTCCTGGCCACCGGGGCCGCCGGCGTGATGTTGACCATGGTCTATCTCCTGACCGGAAGCCTGGTTCAGGCCATGACCCTCCATGCGGCCATAGACCTTATCGGCCTTGTTCTCCGTCCCCTCGCTGGGATGGCTTTGCGCCGCATCGCGCTCCAGGTCGGCCACACGCCCTTAGGCTGAACCGGCCGAGGGCTGGCGGAGGCTCCCGCACGCGGCCGCTTGAGCCATACCCATCCACGGCCGCGTTGGGTGAAGGGATGACCGCGTCTCTTGGCGCCCCCGGCGCACCCCTAGGCGAGCGCGGCGCCGAACGAGGGATCGAATGCCGCGTCGATAGGGGGCTGAACTGACGCGACGCCGGCTCGGCGGAAGAGGTCCAGCGTCGAGGCCTCAAGGCGTGCGAGATCCCGAGTGACCGGCACAAGCCTCACGTCCTGGCGCCCGATGGCGTCCGCCTCAACATCGAAAGGCAGTCCCGTCTCCCGGGAGAGGACTGCAGCATGCAGATCTGGGTTGGCCTTGGCCCAGCGATAGGCCTGTGCAAGGCGCGTTATGAAATCCTTGAGCAGCGGGCGCTTGTGGGAAATCGCCCTGTCGCCGGCCGCCATGAAGCTGAAGCCCGAGAAAAGTCCGCGACCGTCGGTCAGAATTCGGTCGCCCCCATGGAGGGTGGCGAGACCGATGTAGGGCCCCCACGTCGCCCAGGCGTCGACAGCGCCCCGCTCGAGGGCGGCCTTACAATCGCCAGGGGCCATGAAGACGACCTTCACGGCGTCAAAACCCAGGCCCGCCCGCTCAATCGCCCGGAGGAGGAGATAATGCCCCACCGAGCCCTTCCCCGTCGCCACGCGGCGGCCTTTCAGGTCGGCTACGGCGACAATGGGCGAGCGTCGGGGGACGAGCAGGGCGACCGCTGCGCCTGAGCCGGCCGATTGCAACGCCGCCACCGCCTTGATCTTCGATCCCGCGGCATAGGCGAACAGGAACGGCGCGTCGCCCACGCCGCCAAGGTCCACCGCCGAGGAGCCTAGAGCCTCAAGAAGGGGCGAGGCGGCGGCGAACTCGCTCCATTCCACCTTATAGGCCATCTGCGTCAGGACGCCCGAGGCCTCGACCACGGCGCGGGTGTCGCCCTTCTGACTGGCCACATAAAGCACCGTTCCCGGCGCCTGCGGGGGAGTGCAGGCGCCGGGAACGAAGCCGGCCGTCGCCAGGACCAGGGAGCGTCGAACCAGTCCGGCGGCGGCCTCCCTCATCAGCCGGCCGCGCGCGCCGGCTCCGCGTCCCGCCGCGCCACAAGCTCGCGCACCAGGGGAATCAGATCCCGACCGTAACCGACGGCGTCCTCCACCGGGTCAAACCCGCGGATGAGGAAGGTGGTCACCCCCAGATGATAGTAGTCGAGGAGGGCGTCGGCGACCTGCTCCGGCGTTCCCACAAGGCCCGTGGAGTTGCCCTGGGCGCCGGTGATGGCCGCGACCCCGGTCCACAGGCGTTTATCGAGGCGCGAGCCCTGGGCGGCCGCCTGCAACAGGCGCTGCGAGCCGGCGTTAGGCGGCGCGTGGTCGCTGACCTTGAGCCCCGCCAACTCGCGCAGGGCGCGGGTCTGTTCGACTATTCGGTCCGCCCGCTTCCATGCCGCCTCCTCTGTTTCCGCCAGCACTGGCCGAAGGGAGAGGCTGAACCTCGGATTACGCCCGTGTTTGGCCGCCGCGGCGCGCACCCGCGCAATGGTTTCGCGCACCTGCGCCTGGGTTTCCCCCCACAGAGCGTAGATGTCTGCGTGCTTGCCCGCGACGGGAATGGCTTCATCCGAAGATCCGCCAAAATAGATGGGCAAATGCGGCTTCTGGAGCGGCTTCACAGCCCCAAAGCCCTGTTTGACCTGATAAAAGCGGCCCTCATAGTCGAACGGCCGTTCGCTGGTCCACTCCTGGCGGACGATGTCGAGATACTCCTCCGTCCTGGCGTAGCGCACGTCCTTGGTGGTGTGGTCACCGTCACGGGCCATCTCATCGTCCGAGCCGCCGGTGATGATGTGCACGGCGATGCGTCCGCCGGTCAGTTGGTCGAGGGTGGCCAATTGGCGCGCGGCCACCGTGGGCTGGGTGAAGCCCGGTCGATGGGCAATCATAAAGCCAAGCCGGCGGGTGACGGAGGCGGCGTGCGCAGCGATGTGCTGGCTCTCCGGCGACGTCGATCCGAACGCCACCAGGGCCCGGTCGAAACCACCCTCATCGTGTATTTTGGCGACCGTCTCCACATAGTCGCGGTCGAGCACAGGGCCCGAGGGGGGATGGATTTCCGACGCGTGCTGCGCCCCGATGAAGCCAATGAATTCCACAGGCATGGCCGTCTCCAAATATCTGCCCGGTATTCATAAGGCGGATCAAGATTTTGGATTAGCGAGGAATTCTCATGCTACCGATTGCTGGTCTTAAAGGGTTAGGCTGCAACTGCCGACACCGGCGCCGATTCATGGGCTAGGGCGCGGACAACCGAAGGCCGTTGCAGAGCACGGTCTGCCTTGGCGGTCCATGCCGGATAGGCCGACAGATCGACCCCGATGCGCTCCGCCCAGCGACGGATGACGAGGGCGTAGGCGTCGACGGCGGAGAAGGTGTTTCCGACAAGCCAGGCGTCTTTGGAGGCGGCGAGGGTTTCAATGGCGTCGAGGGCGCGGACGAAGCGCTCCCGCCCGGGCGCGGCGAGGGCGCTCTTCACGTGGGGATCGTCTGCGTAGCGTTCGGCGCGCGTGATCTGGGCGAAGGCCACGTGAACGGTTGAGGCGAACCAGCTCATCACCTCATAGGCGCGCCCCGTCAGATACGGATCAGGTCCTGGCAAGATGTCGGCTCCCGGAAAGCGGCGATCCAGATAGGTGAGGATGGCGATCACTTCCGTGAGAGACCGGCCGTAGACCACAAGGGTCGGCACCCGGCCCTTGGGATTGACGACCAGATAATCGGGCTTGCGCTGATCCCCGTCGGCCAGGCTGAGGCGAACGGTGTCGAAAGCCGCACCCGCCTCCTCAAGCGCCACATGCGGAACCAGGGAACAGGCGCCGGGGGCGTAGTAGAGGGTCAGGCTCATCTGTTCGTCTCCCATGGCTCAGATGACGTAAAATCCGTGCGTGCCGTCCCGCTCGAGCTGCGCCACAAGACCGAACTCCCAATCGAGATAGGCCTGCATGGCCGCTTGGGCGTGGTCGGTGCCCTCGTAGGGTCGCTTATAGACATCGATGGGCGGATTGGCCGCGCGCTCAAGTCCTGCTTCGAGGGGTAGTCCCGCGGCCGCCCACGCCGCAGTCCCGCCCGAAAGGACTAGAGGGGCCGCGCCTGGGCCGTCGCTGAGGTCGGCTGCGGCGAACGCGGCCAGCGCACCGTCGGGCGATGTGAGGGCGATTGTCTTGTCTTTGGGAAGGGCCTTAAACGCCGCGTCGATCTGCGCGCGAATGGCGAACCAGGCGCCAGGGATGTGCCCGCGGCGGTGGATGGGGCTCGGAGCAAGATCCACAACCGTCAAAGACCCCTCGTTCAGCCGGCGCTTCAGGGTTTGAACATCAATGGAGGGCGTCTGGGGAAGGGGCGGGCGCGACGGCGTCCATGGCCCGGTCTTTGCCGCACCGCTTGGGGGGCCGTCCAAAACATAGACCTCCCACGCCATCTGGGCGAGCCAGGAGGCGGTCATGTCGGCGCGAACGCTTCGGTCGTCGGCGAGGATGATCCGGGCGCCGCGCACGGGGGCCGCCATATCCGTCTCCTGCACGAGCTGCCCGCCAGGGACGTTGCGGAACCCCTCAAAGGGGGCGGCGGCGAATTCCTCTGGTGTGCGCACGTCAAAACGGTAGAGGGTGCGCGCGGCGTCCCCGGCCAGGGCGCGCGCCTGGTCTGGATCAAGCCGCTTGACCCCGGCGCGGTAGGCCACCTCACGAGCCCTCGCCACCGCATCGGCCTCCCGCTCGGGCGTTGGATCCGGAGCCTTGCGCCCCTGACCGCGCTCCAGCTCAAGCCCCGCAAGGGTCCAGCCGATGGCGCCGTTTCGCAGGGCGAAAATGCGATTGGGCAAACCCGCGTTGAGAAGCGACTGGGCCCCGATGATGCTTCGGGTTCGTCCGGCGCAGTTGACAATGATGGTCGTACTGGGGTCGGGCGCGGCCTCGCGGGCGCGCAGGACCAGTTCCGCCCCGGGCGCGGAAACGCCGCGGGGAATGCTCATGGTCTGGTACTCGTCCCATCGCCGCGCGTCGAGCACCACCAGATTGGGTTCGCCGTCTATCAAAGCCTTTGCATCTCGGGCGGCCAGGGAGGGCGTGCCCCGACGGGTCTCGACCAGTTCGCCGAACGCTTTGCTGGCAGAATTGACGTCTTGAAAGACTTCAAATCCCGCCCTGCGCCACCCCTCAAGCCCCCCCTCGAGGACGCAAACGTCGGTGTAGCCCAATCCCTCGAGGCGGTGCGCCGCCACGTCGGCAAGCCCTTCGCCGTCGTCGTAAAGGACGATCTTGACGGCGCGGCGCGGGAGGCGGTCGAAGGCTTCGAGCTCCAGGCGGCTCAGGGGCATGTTGGCCGCGAAGAGCGGGTGGGCCTTGGCGTAGGGATCCTCCTCGCGGACATCCAAAAGTGCGATCTCGCGCCGCGCGAGAAGATCAAGCCGAACATCGGCCGGATGGGCGGATGCTCGGGTCAAGATCCGGCCTGAACGGCCAAGGCGGGCGCCGGACCCAGACCGGAAAGGTCAGGGGCGGGCGTGGGCGCATAACCGGAAATGAAGCTCTTGGGTCGGCCCTCGGCGTCGAAGGTCGCACGCCGCACGGCTCCAATGTCGGCGCCGTAGACGTGAATGCTGACAGAAACCGCGTTGTCGTAGGCGTTGGCGACGCGGTGAATGTCGCCAATCGCCGGTGAGACCGCCTCCACCGCACCCGGCTCTAGGCGCTGCTCGGCGCCGAACGGACGTAGTCCGGCTGACGTCGCCTCATAGCCTTGGCTGAGCTCTCCGCCCCGAAGCACCCCGATGAGGCCCCACACCGTGTGATTGTGCACGGGCGTGGACTGCCCGGGTCCCCAGACGAAGCTGACGACGCTGAAACGTCCGGCCGGATCGCGATAGAGAAGATACTGCTGATACCGGTCTTTATCCGCCGCCGCATAGACGTCCGGCAGCCAGTCGTCGGTCTTGACGAGATTAGCGAGAAGCGCCTTGCCGCGGGCCAGGAGGCTCGCCTCGTCAACGCCCGCGGACACAAGCCCATCGAGGTCGGCGACGAAGGCGGCTAGTCGCTGGAGGTTGGGGGTGCTCATGGGTCGGCCCCTGTTATGTCGACACTATAGCGTTCAAGCGCGGATCCCATAAGGGACGCACATCGACCTTGCGGCTCAGGACGCCTGCTTCGGCGAAGACGTCGGCGACTTGCTGTTGGGACGCAATCGCCGCGGCGTTGACGGGAACCAAGGCGGGACGGGCGCTCCTCGCCTTAGCTTCCTCCCGGTAGTAGGCGATGGGAACCCCCGTTGCATCGGAGCGCGCCTTGGCCCAGCGCTCATCGTCCGCATTGATCCAGTTCAAGACCGTGCGGTAACGGCGCAGGTAGTCGCCAAGGGCGTCGCGCCGGGCGGGATCCTCCAGAGCCTCGCTTGAAGCGGCGACCACATAGTTCCCCGAGAGGCGGCCCAAGCCGGTGGTCAGGATCTGAGCGCCTGCCGCGCGCGCCTGCTGGACGATGACGCCGTAGATCACCCAAGCGTCCAATCCTCCGCGCTGGAACGCGGCCAGGCCGTCCTGCGGTGAAAGGGCGGCCGGTTTGATGTCGCTCCACGTCAGTCCGGCCTCCTTGAGGAGGCGCAGAAGGATGTAATGCGACGTGGTCGCGCGCACATAGCCGATGGTCTTGCCCTTCAGGTCCGAGAGGCTTCGAATGGCGGAGCCTTTGGGCGTGAGCACCACCTGATTATTCACATCGCCTTGCAGCACCGCCACCAGGCGGACCAGATTGGACGGCGAGCCGGCCAAAAAGATCGGCGGGATCTCGCTCATACCGCCCGCATCAATCGCCCGTGCGTTGATGGCTTCGGCGATCTGGACGCCGGATGCGAACTGGGCGTGGGTGAAGCCTGGCGGATCAGGCACGCCCGCCGCTGCGAAAAAGCTGTCGGCATTCCCCCGATAGGTGGCCAGGCGAAGGGGGGCGGAGGATTTTGGCTTGGTGCAAGCGGTTAAGGCGCCCGCGCCCACGAGCAGGCTCCGTCGCGCGAAGAGGGGCGCTGTCATCAGTCAAAGAGATCCGGTTCTTCCTGCGAGATCACATCCCAATAGGGTTGGAACGCGAAGATCCCGCCGATTTCGGAGCCCACCTGCCCCGCCGTGTGGCGCGCGACAGCGTCTGGCATGGGCTTGGTGGGTCCGGCGGCCTGGGCTAGGAGCTGGACCTGGCACGCGTTCTCCAGGGCGATGTAGCGCCAAACGGCCGCCTCCACGGACTGTCCCACGGTAAGGATCCCGTGGTTTTGGAGGATGACGGCCTTTTTCGACCCAAGAGCCTGGGCGATCTTTTCGCCTTCGCTGGTGTCGAGAACCACGCCAGAAAAGTCCTCGAACAGGGCGTGGTCGTCATAAAACGCCGCTGCGTCCTGCGTCAGGGGTTCCAAAAGCCGCCCCAGAGCCGACCAGGCCTTTCCATAAAGCGAGTGGGAATGGGCTGCCGCGATGACGTCGGGCCGAGCCTTGTGCAGTTCTGAATGGATGGCGAAGGCCGCCCGGTTGAGCCTCGGCGCCGTCTTGACCGGCGGCTCGACGATTTCCCCGTCATGGTTCACCAGCATGAGGTCGGAGACCTTGATCCGGCTGAAATGCACGCCGAACGGGTTCACCCAGAACCGGTCGGCGTGCTCGGGGTCGCGGGCGGTGATGTGGCCCGCTCCGCCCATGTCGAAACCGAAGCGACCGAAAAGTCGATAAGCGGCGGCCAAGCGCTGTTTGCGGTAGAGCCGCTCCAGCTCCACCGTGGGCTGGGCGGGCGGCGGACCGCCGCGAAACTCGGGAAGCGTGCTCTCGATCTTCGCGGGGTGGACGCCGGCATGGGTTGGACTGGACCCGGCGGAGGACCTTCTGGCGAGGGCGAGGGTCATGGGCTGCTCCTAATAGCCGCGCGTGAGATCGATCACGTCAGCAAGCGGCCGGCCCTGGCGGAACCGGTCGAGGTTGGCGGCGAAACGGGCGGCGAGATTGCGCCGGGTGTCGGGCGTGTGGACCGAGGTATGGGGGGAGAGGCGGACCTTTGGATGGCGGTAAAAGGGGTGGTCCGCCGTCAAGGGCTCAGGGTGGGCGACGTCCAGACTGGCGAGGGCCACGCGACCGTCCCCCAGGGCCGCAAGGAGGGCCTCGTCGTCGATGAGGGCGCCGCGCGCCACATTGATCAGGTGGAGGCCTGGTTTGGCGCGCCCCAGGACGTGGGCGTTGATGAAGCGGTCCGTCTCCTGGGTCGCGGGCGCGGCGAGAACCACATGGTCGCTGACGGCGAACAGCTCCTCCAGATTCGCCGCGCGCCGGACGCCCGGCGTGGAGAACGCCGCTTCAGAGCGACGGACGGCCACAACATTGAGGCCAAGAGCCTGAGCCCTGGGCGCCAACGCCTCGCCTATGGCTCCAAACCCCACGATGCCAAGGGTTGTCCCAGAGATGAGCGACAGGCTGGTGGGCGCCCAACGGTCGGCGGCGTCGATCCAAATGTCGGGAAAGCGCTTGGCCGCGGCGAGGATGGAGGCAAGGGCGAATTCCGCCAGGGCGACGGCGGAGGACCCGCGGGCTGAGGTCACCACCGGACCGTCGAACAACCAGTCCGGGTAGAAGTCTATCCCCACAGAGACGAGCTGGATCCATTTAAGGTCGAAGGGCCAGCCTTGAGGCGGGCGGGCGGGCAGTCGTCCGCCCGCCTTGCGGAACGGAGCCGCCACGAGAACCTCCGCTGTCCGCGGCAGGACGCTGGGCGGCCCTGCGGGAACAGGGAGGATCTCCACGTCCTTGGCATATTCGGCGATGGAGGCGTTGAAGGCGTGGTTCAACTGGCTGGCGACCAGAAGTCGGCTCATCACCCCTTCCCCACGGCCGCGGCCGGTCCTGTGCGGCCAGCGATGGCGGCCTTGCCCGCGGTGGCGAGCACCACATCGCTTTGCGGCGTATGGATTCTGCCGCACAGGACGTCCCGATAGTGCCTCTGCAACGGATTGGAGCGGGCGAGGCCGGGATTGCCGGAGGCCGCGACGGCCTTTTCCAAGGCCCGGATGGCGTTTTCGGTGACGAGGTGCTTCACCATGCTCGCCTCCGCCGCGCCTATGTCGCCCCGGGCCGCCGCGTCGAGCAGGACGCGGTTCTGCAGGAGACCTCCGTCAATCTCGCCCACCAATTCCTGAAAGCGGGGCAGGGTGGAGAGGGAGGCGCCGAGGTTGGCGGGCTTGCGGGCGATGAGCCAGTCGACGAACCAGTCCCGCCCGGCCCGCGCGACGGCGTCGTAGATGGCGGAGGTGAGGACGGGCGCCCACACGCTCATCACCGGATCCGGCGGCGTCGCCGCGCCGGCCGGAGCAGGCGAAAGCGCGTGATCCAAAGGAACGGGCGTGTCTTCGAACACGACGTCATGACTAGCGCTGGCCCGCAGCCCCGTGTGATCCCAGGTCTCCTCAATGCGCCGACCTGGGAAGTCCTTATGAACCAGGAAGCCGCCGACCCTGGGCTCGGCCTCGTCCGTACGCGCCCAGACAATCATCCAGGTCAGGGCGACGGAGCCTGTGGAGTAGATTTTGCGGCCGGACAGTCTCCAGCCGTCGTCGGATCGGCGCGCAATGGTGGCCGGAAGCCCGCCCCGGGCAGGCGTGCCGAGGTCGGGCTCGACACGCAAAGCGTTGATCAGGGCCCCGTCGTCGAGGGCGCTTTTCACCACCTTGGCTTTCAAGGCGTCGGGCCAGCTGGACCGGCTCGCGCTGAGGGACGCCAAAAAAAGATACTGCATCACCAAGACCAGGGCCGTGGCCGCCTCCCCGCGCGCCACCGCTCGCACCACGTCAAGGGTCGTGGCGAGATCCGCGCCCCCGCCGCCAAGGGAACGCGGCGCGGTGAGGGCTAGAAGGCCGGCCGCCTTCAGCGCCTCGAAATTATCGAAGGGGAAGCTGGCGTCGCGGTCATGCCGGTCGGCGCTTGACGCGAATTTCGCGGTCAAATCCCTCAGGGTCGCGGCGCGGTCCTGCGGGGACGCGTCTGCAAAGGGCGTGGGCCCCGTGGAGAGGGGCGCCGCGCGCAGGAGGACTGGAGCGGTCATGACAAGGCCTCCTGCAGGCGCGTCGGGGCGGCGGCGAGGGGCGCCGGGCCCGCTGGCCTCGCCTCGGCTTGTGGGGACGGCTCCACCCCGAGGGCTGTCAGAAGGCGGCGGCGAACCGCCAGGAAACCGGCGCCGCCTTCGCGCGGACGGGGCAGATCGATGCGCTCCTCCGCCGCGATGCGGCCTCCCTCCAGGACCAGGGCCCGGTCCGCCAGGGTGATGGCCTCGTCCACGTCATGGGTGACGATGAGCACAGCCGGCGCATGGCGCCGCCAGAGGGACAGGACAAGCTCGTGCATGCGGATCCGGGTCAGGGCGTCGAGGGCGGCGAAGGGTTCGTCGAGGAGGAGAAGCTGGGGCTCGCGCACGAGGGCGCGCGCCAGGGCCGCCCGTTGGGCTTCTCCGCCCGACAGCGTGCTCGGCCAAGCCGTCGACCGGTGGGTCAGCCCAACTTCGCCGAGGGCCGCTTGCGAGCGCGTGCGCGCGTCTGCGCCGCACAGACCCAGGGCGACGTTGCGCCAGACGCTCCGCCAAGGCAGAAGGCGCGGCTCCTGAAACACCACCGCCCGCGCCGACGGGGTGGACACAGCTTGGTCCGGGGCGGGGTCAAGGCCAGCGAGGGTGCGCAGCAGGGTTGTCTTACCCGAGCCGCTCCGGCCCAGGAGGGCGACGAACTCCCCCTGCTCGATGCGCAGGTCGAGGCCTTCAAGAACCGTCACCGCGCCGAAGCGACGGACGAAATTGCAGACCTCCACAGCGGGCGTCGGTGCAAGCCCCGCCCCGACGGGCGCAGCCAGGGACGGACCGGCCGCCGACTGAATCGCGAGTTTCGACATGGTTTCGCGCCTTACGATCTTAAGAAGGTTGGACGCCACGCCAGGGCGCGAGCCTCTACGGCCCGTACGAGACCATCGGCGCCGAGACCCACCAGGGCGTAGATCACCAGGCACACCACGATGATGTCGGTGCGCAGGAAATCCCTCGCGTTATTGATGAGATAGCCGAGGCCGGCCTGGGCGTTGATCTGCTCGGCGACCACCAGTACGAGGACCGCCACGGCGAGGGCGAAACGCAAACCTAAGAGGAAGCTCGGCAGGGCCGACGGCAGGATGACCTGGACGATGAGATCAAAGTCCTTGACCCCAAAACTCCGGGCGGCCTCCACCAGCTTGGGGTCCACGGAGCGAATGCCGCTGAAGAGGTTCAAATAGACGGGAAAGGTCACCGCCAGGGCGATGAGGGCGACTTTGGGCGTCTCATCGATGCCGAACCAGACGATGAAGAGGGGCGAAAGGGCCAGGACAGGCAGAGTGCGCAACATCTGAACCGGCGGATCGATGGCGTCTTCGCCCAGACGCGAGAGCCCCGCGGCGAGGGCGAGGGACACGCCGAGGGTCACCCCGACGGCCAGGCCGGCGAGCACGCGCATGAAGGAGACGGCGAGGTTGCCGGGCAGCTCGCCAGAAACGACCATGCCCCAGAACGTTGCGGCCACGGACGACGGCGCCGCCAGCACCCGCGCGGGGATGAACCCCGTGCGCGCGCCAAGCTCCCAAAGGGCGAGCAATAGCACAGGCGACACCCACCGCCGGCCCTGGCGAGACCAGCGCAGCCCGCTGAACGTCCCAGGAAATCTAACAGCGTCCGCCAGCGTCACTAACAGCTCCCGCCCCTTGGAAAACAGCGACTTTCCTGCTTCCTAGAAGCCGCCGAACGGCGCGGCGATCAATGGACTATTCCTCACGTCTCTCATTAGACATTCTTATAGGTGCGTACGCGTCATGGCGGTCAATTTGCCGACTGAACTCTTGCGAAGCTTCACCGCCATCGTCGATTCGGGCTCCATGTTGAGGGCCACGGAACGGGTGTTTGTGACCCAGTCCGCCCTCAGCCTTCAGATGAAACGCCTCGAGGACATCGTCCAGGTTCCCCTGTTCCGCCGAGACGGCCGGCGCCTGGGTCTCACCCCGGCGGGGACGGCGCTTCTGGAATTCGCCCGCGATCTTCTGGCGATCAACGATCGCGCGGTGGCGGCCCTCACGGGGGACGCCCTAAAAGGACCGGCCCGGATCGGGTTCGTCCAGGATTTCGCCGAGACGCTCCTCGGGGGGGTTCTGGCGCGGTTCGCCGAGCTTAACCCAGACACGCAGCTTCAGGTTCGCGTGGGCGGCTCCGCCGAGCTTTTAGAGCTCCTCGCCTCCGACCGCATGGATCTTGTCCTGTGTATGGGCGCGGAGGACGACCCAGCGGCGGTTCAGACGGCGCCCATGGAGTGGCTTGGACCCCAGGACCTCGCCGCCCGCGACCCGGTGCCCCTGGCCGTCCTTGAGCAGCCTTGCCGCTTTAGGGACGCCTGCATCGCCGCCCTTGAAGCCGCCTGCAGACCCTACCGCATAGCCCTTGAGACACCGAGCCTGTCGGCGTTGCGCGCCGCGGTCACCTCAGGCCTCGGCGTCACATGCCGCACCACCCTCTTCATGGACCGGCCCGTCGACGCGGCGGCGGCGAGGCTCCCGCCCCTGCCCCGCGTCGCCTACGCCCGGCATATCCGTTCATCGCCACCCGGCGCCATCGCGCGTCTGGCCGATCTCGTGCTCAACGCCGTGGTGGAAAACGACCCTCTCAACGCCGCCATCGGGCGCCCGTCCCCGGCGGCGCGCACCAGGCGGGGCCCGCTCACCGAGGACGGGCGGACATGAACGCCCACGCGCTGAGGCGGAGCGGCAATCGCGCTCACAACCGAGGCTTTAAGGTCGTCCGCTCGGCGTCCGTTTGCATCCGCCGGCCGGGCGCCATAGGCTTCTAAAGCCGGTTTCGAAGCCGGGCGTTCCTGCGAGCGAGGCCCATGTTCCTTCGACTTTTCACCGAACTGCGCGACGCCCGCGTGCCGGTGTCCCTCAGGGAATATCTGTCCCTCATGGAGGCGATGGATAAGGGCGTGGTCGGCCTGTCTACGGACGATTTCTACTACCTCGCCCGGTCGGCCCTGGTGAAGGACGAGCGCAACCTCGACAAGTTCGATCGTGTGTTCGCCCATGTCTTCAAGGGCATGGAGAAGGTCGACGAAAGCCTCATGAGCGAGATCCCGGCCGAATGGCTGCGCAAGCTCACGGAGAAGTTCCTCACCGAGGAGGAAAAAGCCCAGATCGAAGCCCTCGGGGGCTTCGACAAGCTCATGGACACCCTCAAGGAGCGCATGGCTGAACAGAAGGAGCGCCATGAGGGCGGCTCCAAGTGGATAGGAACCGGCGGCACCTCCCCCTTCGGCGCCAACGGCTACAACCCCGAGGGCGTGCGCATCGGCCAGGACAAGGGGCGTCACGGACGTGCGGTGAAAGTGTGGGACAAGCGCGAGTTCAAGAACCTCGACGATTCAGTCGAGCTCGGGACGCGGAACATCAAGGTCGCCCTTCGGCGCCTGCGCAAATTCGCCCGCGAGGGCGCGCCGGATGAGCTTGACCTTGACGGCACCATCAAGGGAACGGCCAAGCAAGGGTACCTTGACATCGTCCTCAGACCTGAACGCCGCAACAAGATCAAAGTCCTCTTGATGCTGGATGTTGGGGGGTCCATGGACAGCCACATCAAGCTTTGCGAGGAGCTGTTTTCCGCCGCGAAGACCGAGTTCAAGAACCTGGAATTCTTCTATTTTCATAACTGCCTCTACGAGGAGGTCTGGAAGGACAATCGTAGACGCGCGGTCGAGAAAATCCCCACCTGGGATGTGCTTCATAAGTTTCCACACGACTACAAAGTCATCTTTGTGGGCGACGCCACCATGAGCCCCTACGAAATCACCTATCCCGGCGGGTCGGTGGAGCACTGGAACGAAGAGCCTGGAGCCCTTTGGATCGACCGTGTGACGCAGATCTACGAGAGCTGCGTGTGGCTCAATCCCACCCCCGAGCGCCATTGGGAGTACACGCCCTCCATCGGCGTCGTCCGTCAGCTCCTGAACGACCGCATGTATCCGCTCACCTTGCAGGGCCTGGACAAGGCCATGCGCGAGCTAGTCCGCTAGATGTTTGATCCCAGAGTTTGATGGTGCAGACTGCGTGGATGCGCGGTAATCTAGATGTTTAGTCCCGGAAATTGATGGATGGGTTCGACGTTGAAGCGATGCGGCTCCCTTGTCCAATTTTTTGGACGTATTCGAAGGGCGTTAGGCCCTTCAGGGTCTTGAGGCGTCAGCGGTGTAGGTGACGTCTACCATGTCCACGAGCCGGCCGTGATTGGCGCATAGCCAGATCCCATTGCCGATCCCGGCGCGCGCCTCGAAGGTCATGGTCTCATCGTAGCGCCGCCCGCCTGGGCTCGCGGCGCAGATGTGCGCCAAGCGCGGCAAGACCCCCATCCTCGCCGCTGCAGAGGCCAAGCGGCTCATCGAGTCTATCGAGGACGATAGCATTATCGGCTTGCGCGATCGCGCCTTGATTGCCGTGATGGTTTACAGCGCCTCTCGGATATCCGCCGCCGTCAGCATGAATTCGGAGGACTTGGTCAAGACGGCCGGACGCTCTTGGCTACGCCTCCACGAGAAGGGGGGGCAAGGTCCACGAAATGCCGGTGCATCACCGGTTACTAGAGCACCTTTAGGCATATCTGGCCGCAATTGGACGGGCTGACCCGAAGGCCCCCCTCTTCGGAGCGGCCCTCGGGCGTATAGGCAAGCTGGGCGCCGCGCATCGCAATCGCCACGACGCCTATGCCATGGTGCGTAGGCGGGCGATCAAGGCCGGCGTCATCGAGAAGATAGGCAACCACTCTTTCCGCGGCACCGGGATCACAACATACTTAGAGAACGAGGGGACGCTCGAGCTGGCGCGGGAAATGGCCAACCCCGCCTCCCCTCGCACGACTAAGCTCTATGACCGGCGCGGCGAGAAGATCACTCAGGATGCGGTGGAGCGGATTCGGATCGAATAATATACGGCGCCACGGCGTAGGTATGTCTCACCCCGCACCCTCGCCCAATTTCCTGAACAGCTCTCGGACTATCGTTTTACATCGTAGGCGCGAATGAAGACGTCAACCGCCGCCTCCGCAGCGTGGATTAGATCCTCGTCAGTAACCGACGTAACGGCCCCCTCCAGAAGATTCTGAATCGGACCCGCCTCACACAGTCCGTGGAAATGCTGCACCGCCGTCCATGTATCCGCACGTCGCATGTGGCCCAAATTCATGGCTCGCTGGAATTCCTCGGCCATAAGCGTCCAACCCCGCTTGGGGCCGCTCTCAAAGAATAGTTTGCCTAGATTGGATTTATAACCCTCGGCGTAGATTATACGGCGTAGAGCCAGAACCTCTATATTGGTCGCGAAGCGAATGAATCCGATTGCGAATTCGCCGAGAGTGGTTGGTAGGTTGGCACTATTATTGAATATCTCGAATAGAGGCTCGATCATTACGGCGCCTATCTCGACCATCATAGCGACGAACAGCTCGTCCTTTGACGAAAAGTAGCTGTAAAGCGTCTGCTTGGACCCACCGACGCGCGCCGCCACGTCCGCCATGCTGGCATCGCTAAAGCCGCGCTCGAGAAACACCCCCTTCGCCGCCTCTAGGATGGCGAGACGTTTCGCTTGGGTCTTTACCCTCATGGTGGAGCCGCCTTCCGCGATTCATTTCTGGACCGATTGGTCCATTTTCGCTTGACACCGCCGCCACGGCTTCATAAATAAACCGTACGGTACGGTATGAATAAGCGCAAGGGCCATGGGCGTGTCAGTCTCCACTTTATCATTGTCTAAACCCCTCCAGGCCCCCGGTTCAGCTGACCGATGCGATGGCCGGGGATGGGCTGTTCGCTCGCTGAGCTCAGCGCCGCTTTTCGCGGCCTGGGTCATCCCCGCCTGCCTAGCACTGACAGGCTGCGGCGCGAGGCCGCCAGCCCCCCCGGCCATGGGGCCGCCCGCCGTCACGGTGGTGACGATTCAGGCCCGGCCGGTCGCACTGGAGGCTGACTTGCCCGGGCGCACTAATCCTTATCGGGTCTCCGATGTCCGCCCGCAAATCAGCGGCATCATCCAGGCCCGCCTCTTCAAAGAGGGTTCGACCGTCCATGCCGGTCAACTGCTCTATCGGATCGACCCCGCGCCCTATCAAGCCGCCTACGACCAGGCCGTGGCGCAACTGGGCAACGCGCGCGCCGTCCAGCGCAGCGCAAAGTTGAAGGCCGCGCGCTACGCCGACATGGTCAAGATCAACGCCGTCAGCCACCAGGATGCGGACGACGCCCTGGCCGCCTCTGACCAGGCCGACGCCTCCGTCAAGCAACAACAGGCGGCGGTGGAGAGCGCCCGCATCAATCTCGCCTACACCCGCCTGACAGCCCCGATCGGCGGACGGATCGGCGCGTCCAGCTTCACCGAGGGTGCGTTGGTGACAAACGGCCAGACCAGCGCCTTGGCGACGATCCAAAAGCTCGATCCGATCTACGTGGATGTGACCCAGACGGCGGTCCAACTCTTGGCGTTGAAGGACGACATGGCCAGGGCGCCGGCCAGGGGTGGCGGCGTTCAAAGCGCGCCCGTTCACCTACAGCTTGGCGACGGTTGCGACTATCCGATCGAAGGTCGCCTGCAATTCACTGACGTTACCGTAGATCAGAACACCGGCTCGGTCACCCTGCGCGCCATCTTCCCCAATCCGAAGGGCGTGCTCCTGCCGGGCATGTATGTCCGCGCCAAGGTCACCGAAGGCGTCGATCCGAACGGCATACTGGCGCCGCAGCAAGCCGTCACCCGCGATGAAAAGGGCCAACCGACCGCGATGGTGGTCGACGCTCAGGGGTTGGCCCAGGCCCGGGTGCTCAAGGTCGCCGGCGCCGTCGGCAATCAGTGGCGGGTCACGAGCGGCCTTAATCCCGGCGACCGCCTCATCGTCGTCGGCGGCGCCAACGCCAGACCCGGCCAGCCGGTCAAGGTCGTCGCCGTCCAAACCCCCACGCCCAACCCAGCGTCCTGAAGGCGGATTAAGCCATGTCGCGCTTCTTTATCGACCGCCCCATCTTCGCATGGATGGTGGCCTTGGGCGTCATGCTGGCGGGCGTCATCGCGATCCTGTCGCTGCCCGTGGCCCAGTACCCGACCATCGCGCCGCCCGCGGTGACGATCACCGCAACCTATCCCGGGGCTTCGGCGGCGACGCTGGAAAGCTCGGTCACCCAGGTCATCGAGCAGCAGCTCAAGGGCATCGACCACCTCCTTTATTTCTCTTCGACCAGCGCCGGGAACGGCGTCTCTACCATCACCGCGACCTTCCAGCCGGGGACCAACCCGGACACCGCCCAGGTCCAGGTGCAGAACAAGCTGAACCAGGCCACGCCGGAGCTGCCGACGGAAGTCCAGCAGCAAGGCCTCGTCGTCGCCAAGGCGCAGTCCGACTTCATTCTGATCGTGGCGCTCTACGACACCGATGGCCGCCACGACACGACGGACCTTGGCGACTACGTCAACAGCAAGCTGGTCGACCCGATCTCGCGCTTGAATGGCGTGGGCGACACCACGGTGCTCGGCGCCCAATACGCCATGCGGATCTGGCTCGATCCGTACAAGCTGAACAATTACAAGCTGATGCCTTCCGATGTCAGCGCCGCTGTGCTGGCTCAGAATGTCCAGGTGCCGGCCGGTGAACTCGGCGCTCAGCCCGCCGTGTCAGGCCAGGCGCTGGACGCGACCGTCAACGCCCAGTCGCGCCTTAAGACCGCTGACCAGTTCCGGGCCATAGTCCTAAAGACCGAAACCAACGGCTCGATCGTCCGGTTGGGCGATGTGGCGCGTGTGGAGATCGGCGGCGACACCTACAGCCAGAACACGCGCTTCAACAGCAGAGCCGCCGCGGCCGTCGCCGTCAAGCTGGCGTCGGGGGCCAACGCCCTCAACACTGTCGCCCTGGTGAAGGCCCGCGTCACTCAGCTTTCGGGTCAATTCCCCGCCGGCGTCGCCGTGGCCTTTCCGGTGGACAACAGCAGCTTCATCACACTGTCGATCAAGGACGTAGTGGAGACCCTGCTGATCGCCGTCGTGCTGGTGGTGGCGGTGATGTTCCTTTTTCTCCAGAATTGGCGGGCCACCCTGATCCCCGCCATCGCCGTGCCCGTGGTGTTGCTCGGAACCTTCGGGGTGCTGGCAGTGGCGGGCTATTCGATCAATGTCCTGACCCTGTTCGCCATGGTGCTGGCGATCGGCCTTCTGGTCGATGACGCCATCGTCGTGGTGGAGAATGTCCAGCGGATCATGGAGGAGGAGGGGCTCTCGCCCCATGACGCCACCGTCAAATCCATGGAGGAAATCACCGGCGCTCTGGTCGGCATCGGCACGGTGTTGGCGGCGGTTCTGCTGCCGATGGCCTTCTTCAGCGGATCCACCGGTGCGATCTACCGGCAGTTCTCCGTGACCATCGTCGCGGCCGTGTTGCTCAGCGTCACCGTCGCCCTGATCCTCACGCCCGCGCTCTGCGCCACCCTTCTCAAGCCCGTGGAGCGAAAGGCCGCCCAGTCTGATGCTGGCGTGACAGAGATCACGCCGCACCGCGTCGGCCTGCTCGGCCGCTGCTTTGGCTGGTTCAACAGGACATTCGACCGCAACGTCGAGCGCTATGACGGCGCCCTGCGCCGGATCATCAGCCATCCCCTACCCGCGGCGCTGGCCTATATTGGCATCGTGGTCATCATGGGACTGCTGTTCGTGCGGTTGCCGTCCGGCTTCCTGCCGGACGAAGATCAGGGCGAGATCATAAATCTCTTCACCCTGCCGCCCGGCGCGGTGCAGGCGCGCAGCGATGCCGTCGCCCGCCAGATCGAGCACCACTATCTCACCACCGAGAAAGACAATGTCGAAGGCATCTTCTCCGCCACCGGCTTCAGCTTCGCCGGGTCCGGCCAGAACACCGGCATGTCGTTCGTCAAACTGCGCGATTGGAAGTACAGGGGCGGCGCCAAGAACCACGCGCCCGCTATCGTCGGCCGCGCCATGGCCGCCTTCTCGCGCATTCCGGAAGGCCAGGTCTTCGCCACCGTGCCGCCGGCGGTCCGTGACCTCGGCAACGCCTCGGGCTTCGATCTTGAGCTGGAAGACGTGGGCGGGTTGGGACACGAGCGTATGGTGCAGGCGCAATATCAATTGCTCGGCATGGCCGCCCACGACCCGCTCCTGATGGCCGTGCGCCCAAACGGGCAGGCCGACACGCCGCAGATCGACCTCGACGTCGATCAGGCCAAGGCCACCGCCCTCGGCCTCTCCCTCGCCGACGTCAACGCGACCCTCACCGCAGCAACGGGCGGCGACTACATCAACGACTTCACCGACCGGGGCCGGGTCAAGCGCGTCTATATGCAGGCCGATGCGCCGTTCCGGATGAGCCCCGAGGATCTCGGCCGCTTCTATGTGCGCTCGGCCAGTGGCGCGATGGCGCCGTTCTCGGCGTTCTCCACCAGCCACTGGGAAATCGGGCCAACGCAGCTCCAACGCTACAACGGCCTGCCGGCCCTTGAAATTCAGGGTCAGGCCGCCCCCGGCAAAAGCTCTGGCGCCGCTATGGACGAAATGGAAAAGCTGATCGGCAAGCTGCCCAAGGGCATCGGCTACGAATGGACCGGCCAGGCGCTTCAAGAGAAGCTTTCCGGCGGCCAGGCGCCGATGCTCTACGCCCTGTCCATACTGGTCGTCTTCATGTGCCTGGCGGCGCTCTACGAGAGCCTGACCATCCCCGTGGCAATCCTTCTCGTCATCCCCTTGGGCGTTGTGGGCGCGCTCCTCGCCGCCACGCTCCGCGGATTCTATAACGACGTCTATTTCCAGGTCGGGCTGCTCACCACCATCGGTCTCTCCGCCAAGAACGCCATCCTCATCGTTGAATTCGCCAACGATGCGGAAAAGGCCGGCAAGACCCCGATTGAGGCGGCGATCATCGCTTCGCGCCAGCGCCTGCGGCCCATATTGATGACCTCGATCGCCTTCATCGCTGGGGTGATCCCGCTGGCCATCTCATCCGGCGCCGGCTCGGGCGGTCAGAACGACATCGGCACGGGCGTCATCGGCGGGATGCTCACGGCCACGGTGCTGGCGATCTTCCTGGTGCCTCTGTTTTTCGTCCTTGTCCGGGGCGGTCTTCGAACCAGGAAGGCTGGCAACCTGGGCTCGCCCGCGCCGGAGGTGATCCTATGATGCGTCTATCCTCGCTTGCGGTTTTGGCGAGCGCCCTGCTGACCGGCTGCGCTGGCCTGGAGCCAACCTATCAACGGCCCGCGCCGCCTGTCCCGGCGACCTGGCCCAAGGGTCCTGCCTACCCAGCAAAGACAGACAGCCAGGTCACGGATTGGCGCCAAGTCTTCACCGACCCGAGGCTGCGCGCGGTTATCGAGCAGGCGCTGGCTAACAATCGCAACTTGCGGGTCGCCATCGCCCAAATCCAGGCCTCACAGGCTCAATATCACATACAGCGCGCCGATCTGCTACCGTCCATCAATGGCTCGGCCGGCGCCAACCGCAGCCGCAGCTATACGGGCCTGCCGGCATCGCTCGGCGGAGCCTATTCCACAACGACCACCTATTCCGCCAGCGTCGCGACGACATCCTACGAACTTGACCTCTTTGGCCGTGTGCGCAGCCTGACCAAGTCGGCGTTGGAAACCTATCTCGCCACTGACGAGGCGCGGCGCAGCACGCAGATCAGCTTGGTGGCCGAGGTTACCACCGACTATCTAACGTTCGCCGCCGACGCCTCCTTGCTCGAAGTGTCCAAGACGACGGTGGCCAGCGCCCAGGCCAATTTGGATCTGGCTCGCCGCCGGCTTATGGGCGGACTCGCGTCCCAACTCGACATCAGCAACGCCGAGACCATCCTTGATCAGGCTCAGGACGACGTGGCGCGATATACGACGCAGGTCGCCCAGGACAAGAACGCGCTCGATCTCGTCGTCGGCGCGCCGGTGGCGGCGGAAAGCCTGCCGAGCGGCGCGGACGATCCCGCGACCCATCTGGGCGATCCGCCGGAGGCGCTGAACTCGCAAGTGCTCCTTCAGCGCCCAGACGTGCTTGAGGCGGAACATACACTGCGCGGCGCCAACGCCAATATCGGCGCGGCGCGGGCGGCGTTCTTTCCTCAAATCTCCCTGACCGGCTCGGGCGGCGCGGAGAGCGCGTCGCTGTCAAAACTTTTTTCTGGACGCTCTGGCGTCTGGAGTTTCGCGCCGACGGTCACCCTGCCGATCTTCGCCGGCGGCGCCAACATGGGCAATCTTGACTACGCCAAGGCCGAGGATCGGATCGAAGTCGCTCAATATGAAAGGGCGATCCAGACCGCGTTCCGCGAAGCCTCGGATGCTTTGGCTCAGCGGGGTACGATCACTGAACGCCTCCGAGCTCAGCGCGCTCAGGTGGCGGCCGCGACCCAAAGCCTTCGCCTGGCCGAAGCCCTCTATGCGCGGGGGTCCGATAGCTATTTGGACGTTCTGACCGCACAACGGACTCTCTATAGCGCCCAGCAGTCCTTAATTTCTGTCCAATTGCTCAACACGACCAATGTTGTCACCCTTTATAAGGTGATGGGCGGCAGCATGAACGATCGTGGCGGCAAAAGTTAGTTTTGGTGGCGCATAATATTTTTTGGATCCACAAATGAATGCTGCGCTCCTTTCAGCTTGACATAGAAATCCTGAGTGAAGCCGTATTCGACGACGGAGCACCATCATGAATTCTGCTGCGTCGATGGCGCATCTTCAGGGCAAATTGAGCTTTACGAACTTCCATCCGTAATACTCACCAAGTTTACGCCACCTCCCCTTGCTTAGGCACCTATGTGAGACTGCCAAGGCTTGCAACCGTGGCGCCGGTGAGGCGTTCCGCCTGCTCCCAGAGTCGTGCTGCGACAGCTTGGTCCTTTGCGGCGGCCGGGATTTTGGCGGCGGCTGAGGCGCCCTTGAGTTGAAAAATGCCGCCGGGGCCATAGTAGCCGCCGGGCTCGGCGGTGGGCGAAATGGCTGCGAAGAGCGTGGGAAGCGCGCCATCAGGTGCTTCCTGCGAAAGGCTATGCATGAGCATCTTCATGATCTTCATAGAGAGATTGTCCGCGCCAGGGCCGCTGATCTGTAAATTGGTGTTGGCATATCCGGGGTGAGCGGCCGTGCTCAGGATTGGCGAATGGACGGCGGTAAGGCGGCGCTGTAATGCCAGCGCGAAGATTAGGTCGGCCAGTCCCCAATGCCGTCTCCGTCATCGCGACGCCCTTTAACGAAATGACAAAATATGTCTATATGTCCATCTTGACGTTTAGACGAAAGTTGTCAAGGGTGCGTTATGACCGACGACAAAAAGAGCAGGATCCTGGGGGCGGCCCGGTCCGTGTTCCTGAGCTACGGCTTCAAGCGGGTTAACATGAACGACATCGCCGAGGCTGCGGGCGTGTCGCGGCCGGCGCTGTACGTTTTGTTCAAAAACAAGGAAGAGATTTTCATCGCGGCCTATTTGCGTTGGGTCGACGAAAAGATCGCACAGGTCGAAGCGGAGATGGCGCAGACCGCGTCGCCCCAGGACAAATTGGCCCGCGCCTTCGACATCTGGGCGGTCGGTCCGTTCGAGCTGACGATGGCGTCGCCCGCGGCGCAGGAATTGCTTGATACCAATTTCGCGTTCGCGCAGGCCGCCCGCAAGCAAGGCGATGCGACCTTCGAGGGAACCATCGCCCCGGCCGTGGCGAAGCTGAGCGAGACTCTTCCGGCAGCATCGCGCATCGCTCCTGCGCGAATTGCGCATGTCCTGGTGAGCGCAGTGCGCGGCTTCAAGCAGGCGTCGGCGACGCCGGACGACATGCGCCGGCTCATAGACGCGCTCTTGTTGTTGTCGTTCGGACCGCGTTAGCGCGTGCCGGTCGGCGCCTGGCGAGACGTGGAGAAGATGATGGCGAACTTTGGTTTTGAAAGCACGACGGACGATGTGCTTGCCGGACAGGATTTGTCGGGCAAGACCGCCCTCGTTACCGGCGGTACGTCCGGGATCGGGCGCGAGACGGCGCGTGCGCTGGCCGCCGCCGGCGCCCACGTCGTCATCACCGCGCGCGACGCGACGAAGGCCGATGAAACAATCAGTAGTCTGCGCGAGGCCGCGCCAGCCGGCGTGTTCGACGTCGTCGTGCTGGAACTGGCGTCTCTGGCCAGCGTGCGCGACGCGGCCAAAGACATTCTCGCAAGGTTTCCGGCGATCCATATCCTGATCAACAATGCGGCCGTCATGACGCCGCCGTTCGGTCGTACCGCCGACGGGTTCGAAACGCAGTTCGGCACGAACCATATCAGTCACTTCGTGCTCACCAACCGTCTGGTTCCGGCGTTGATCGCCGGAGCCCCTTCGCGGGTCGTCGTCCTCAGCTCGGCGGCGCACCAGCTGGGCGACGTATTGTGGGACGACATCAATTTCGAGCGCGAGCCCTATGATCGCGCCAAGGCCTATTCGCAAGCCAAGACCGCGAACATGCTCTTCGCGGTCGAGCTAGACCGGCGGCTGAATTCGCACGGCGTCCGGGCGTTCGGCGTCCACCCCGGCGTCATCAGCACCAATCTGCACCGTCACCTGACCAAGAAGATCCTGGCCGAGCTCACCGCCGCGGCGGCGAGCGGTGGCGCACGGATGGCCCCGCAAATGAGAAAGAGCATCCCGCAAGGTGCGGCGACCAGCGTCTGGGCGGCGACAGCGCCCGAACTGGACGACAAGGGTGGGCTTTATCTCCAGGATTGCGGTATTGCGCCGCCGTCGACGCCGGAGGTGACGGGGGTCAAGCCCTATGCGCTCGACCCTGGCGCGGCAGTACGGCTTTGGGAGATTTCGGAACGCATGGTCGGCGAGACATTCGCCGTTTCCCGGTAGCAGACCAAATGGCGACCGAGACCGCGATGGCGGCTCCTGTCATGCTGGAGAACAAAGCGGTCCCGATGGCGATAAACGCTGCTGCGTGATGATGGTCCATACTAGCACCACAACCATGACACGCCCCTTGCTCCACACATGCCAACGGCGGCAGATGTCAAACTGAGCCGCGAACCTGCGGAGCGTGCGGCCCCGATCGCAATGTTCGCTGACAAAGGTTGTTGGCGCAGTACCATCTCCACCGGGCTCCCCTGAAGAGATGGGTTGATCCCCCTCATCGCTTCAGACGATAGACGTAGTAGGGTCGATGTTCGATCAGCGTGGCCAACTTCGGCGGGCGTCCGAACTGATCGAGATAGGCCGGGATGGCGCTGTCGGTGAAGACGATGTCGCCGTTCGGCGCAACCGCCAGGCCGTCCGGCCAGATCACCTTGGGATCGCGCGCCAAAGTCGTCAGCTTATGAGTGGCGGGATCGAACGACATGATGCCGCCGTGTTCGTCGTCGCCCATGATCACGCGGCCTTGCGCATCGGTGGCGATGCCGTCGCTGATCGGCTTTCGGCCGATATATTCGACTTTAGACGCGACTTGGTCGGGCTTGAGCGCGGGATCGAGCAGCGCCTGGAGTGGAACGCGGCATAGTTTGTCACTGGTCATCGGCCCAAGATAGAACCAGCGCTGATCAGGGCTGATCGCTATGCCGTCGAGACCGACGGTGAAGTTGATCAAGCCGTCCAACATGCGGTACGGGCCGAACGGCGTTCGGATCAGCCAGTTCTGCGCAACGGTGCACGGCGTGGCGCCCAGCGCCACTCGGAAGCTGTGGTCGCGCACGGAAAATACGATGAGTTTGGGATCGGTGAAGCGGAACAGCCCAGGATCGGCCAGCAGCACATAATTGCCGTCCGCCGTCACACGGAGGTCCTGCGCGAATTGCGCCGCCTTGTTCGGAAAGGTGAACGACAAAACTTGCTGGCCGGTGTTCAGATCGAACGCGAACAGCGCGGAGTGGTCACCGTCGAAGCTCGCCGGCGCGATCATCCACAAGCGATTGCCCGGGCCCATCGCCATGCCAAACACGCCGGACAGGTCCTTTTGCATCGCCATCGATGGGAAAGGTGTGACGCGCCCGTTGGACAACTTGAACATCGAGGTCGATGTGAAGCGCTGCGCCTTCACGATCGGATGATAGTTGAAAAAGATGTCGCCGTTCGCCGCGACGGCGATGTTGCCGGGCGGATAATCGAGCTTGACCAGCGTCTCGTACCGGCCAGGCGCATTGACGTCGCCGACGTCGGGAAAGGGCTTACCCAGTCCGTACTGGATCTTCACGTAGGCGAGCAGGGCGAGGAAAACGACGAGAAGCGCCGGGATGATCCGTGTCAAAACAAATTTCATGCTGCGCTCACTTCGCCCGCCGAGACGCTTCAACTGGACTTGTCTTATTGGATGACGTCGTCGACTTTGCTGCCTGCTTGGTCGCCAACCGAATAAACGCGTCGAAGCCGCGATCGGACAAAATGCGGCGAA
>Ga0116230_10000211_pt1 | contig 47270 bp, 48 predicted proteins | sample S1TSphfallax_3_FD_88678 | JGI IMG/M metagenome (GOLD analysis project Ga0116230, IMG submission 88678) | Host-associated microbial communities from peat moss isolated from Minnesota, USA - S1T2_Fd - Sphagnum fallax MG | ecosystem: Host-associated > Plants > Peat moss > Unclassified | place...
AGGACCAGAACAGCGGCCGCAAGGAGTTCGAGAAGTTCCGCGCGCAGGACCGCGAGCACCCCATCGAGAAGGTCGGCGCCGAACTGCGGGCGGCGATGCCGTTCCTCGACCCCGTCAAGGTGGTCGACGGCCACGTCGTCAAGGCATAACGATCGTTTGTCCTCCCGTAGGGATCTGCAGTTGTTCTGTACAGGGTGCCCCATGTCTCGCTCCTGAGACATGGGGTTTCTCATTGCGCAAAAAATCCGCAGCCGAAACACAGGATTGCACATCCCATCCCGTGTCACCCCAGGAGCACCGCACCGATGCAAGCCACCGCACTCCGCCTTACCGCCTTCGGGCTGGACAACCTCTCCCTCGAAGCGGTCGAAGTCCCCGCGCCCGGACCGCACGACGTCCTCGTAGAGTTGCACGCCGCGTCGCTGAACTACCGCGACCTGATGGTTGCACTCGGCTGGTACAACCCGAAGCTGGAGATGCCCCGCGTCCTCGGCTCCGACGCGGCCGGGACCGTCACCGCGGTCGGCAGTAGCGTCACGCGTTTCAAACCAGGCGACCGCGTCACGAGCCTCTTCTTTCAAGAGTGGCGGTCCGGCGAGATCGACGCGGCCACCCACAAGTCCGCGCTCGGCGACCCCATCGACGGCGTCTTCACCGCCGCGCGCCTGTTTCCTGAGCACGGCCTCATCCCCACGCCCGGCTACCTCACCGATGAGGAAGCGGCCACGCTCCCCTGCGCCGCACTCACCGCCTGGAACGCTCTCGTCGAAAAAGGCCACCTCGCCGCGGGCGAGACCGTGCTGGTCCAGGGCACCGGCGGCGTCAGTCTCTTCGCCCTGCAGATCGCCAAACTCCACGGCGCGCGCGTCATCGTCACCAGTTCATCCGACGACAAGCTCGCACGCGCCCGCGCTCTCGGCGCCGACGAGACCATCAACTACCGCACCACGCCCGGCTGGGACGCCGAGGTCTTCAGACTGACGAACAAACGCGGTGTCGACCATGTTGTCGAGGTCGGCGGCGCGGGCACGCTGCCACGCTCTCTCAAGTCCGTCCGCGTTGCCGGACACATCCACGTCATCGGCGTGCTCACCGGCAAGGGCGACGGCGTCGACGTCACGCCGGTGCTCGGCAAGTCTCTCTCCGTGCATGGCATCTACGTCGGCAGCGCGGCCATGTTCGCGCGCATGAACGCCGCCTTCGCAGCCAACGCCGTCAAGCCCGTCATCGACCGCGTCTTCCCGCTCGCACAGGCCCGCGACGCCTTTGAACACCTGCAGAGCGGCAGCCACTTCGGGAAGATCGCAATCTCGATCCGGCCCTGACCGTCGTATGCTGGTGCGCATGCACTCCCGGACTTTCATTCCTAGCTGGAGTGGAGCGGGAAGAAGCGTTAGACATTGCAGCATCCAATGGATATGCGTATGTGGATGAGGACGCTTGCGGCGATGCTACCGATACTGCTGCCGGTGACGGCGTGGGCGCAGTCCGCGCCCGCGGGGGTGGTCACCCTCGCCGGGCTGCGCGACCGGGCGCGGCCGCTGCTCATCTTCGCGCCGCGGCCGGACGATCCGCAGCTGGAGATCCAGCTGCGCCGGCTGCAGGCCGGGGCGGCCGCACTGGCCGAGCGGGAGGTGGTCACCGTGGCGCTGCCCTACCGCGCGCCCGCGACCACCGCAGCGATGCTGGGCGACGCCGAGGCGGAGGCCGCGCGGCAGCGCTTCGGGGTGACGCCTGGGGACTTCCTGGTGGTGCTGCTCGGCAAGGACGGCGAGGAGAAGCTGCGCTCATCGCATCCGCTCAGCCTGGAGAGGCTGGAGCGCACCATCGACGCGATGCCGATGCGGCAGGAGGAGATGCGCCACGGCAAGCCTTGAGGCGGCCGGCTGGTAGTAGAGCCGATGGGCGGGACGGAGACAGAAAATCGCCCTCGTTGGGAATCGCATGAGGGCGATTTTCAGGCGCAATTCACATAGAATCCACAGAGCCGGTTGGGCTTAGGTGGTGACAATCTCCACACCGCGCCAGAAGGCGACATGGTGCTTGACGGTCTTGGCGGCGGGCTTGGGGTTGGGGTAATACCAGGCGGCGTCGGGGTTCTCCTGCCCGTCCACCAGCACCGTGTAATAGCGGGCCATGCCCTTCCACGGGCAGTTCGAGGAGGTTGAGCTGGGCTTGAGAAATGCCCTGTTTACAGTCTCTTCCGGGAAATATACGTTGCCTTCGACTGTCTCGACCTTATCGCTCTCGGCGATGGTCTGTCCGTTCCAAATTGCCTTTGCCATATCCGTCCTTCCAATCGTTTCAGTAGGATGCAGCGGCGTGGGTTCCGGGTGGGCGGAACCGGCTGTAGCGACGGCATGGGCCGCGCCGCGAAACTAATTATGGCACAGCCTATGAGCTTTGGGAAGTCGCCGGCACGGTTCTATGGAATGGTGTAGAAAACGACCTACGCGATGGCCTCGGCGAGCGGCCGTGTCTTGGCCGGATCGGGCACAGTAAGGGTGCGTGCCGGCTCCTCGGCGGGCGCCTTCGGACGCGGCGGGCCGATCTTCAGCTCATAGCTGCACTCCGGGGGCAGCGGAGCCTCCGCAGGGGCCTTGGCGTTCTTGGCCTGCCGACGCTTGGGCAGCGCCTCGTGGTTGTTGGGGCAGACCAGGAAGACGCCGTCCTTGTTGGCCAGCTCCAGCAGATACGCGGAGTCGCACTTGGGACAGGTGCGGTCCACCAGCAGCAGGTTGGAGGTGAAGTCGCACTTGGGGTAGCGGGTGCAGCCGTAGAAGGTGTCGCCGCGGCGGTTCTTGCGCACGGCGATCTCGCCGCCGCACCTGGGGCACGGCACCGGCAGGATGTCCTGCTTGACGTACTTGCACTTGGGGTAGCCGGAGCAGGCGATGAACTCGCCGTACTGGCCGTCGCGCTGCAGCAGCGGCTTGCCGCACTTGGGGCAGGGCTCGTCGAGCTGCACCGGCGGCTTGGTCTGCACCTTCTGGGTGAGCTTGCGGATGGTCTTGCAGGGCGGGTCTTCGTTGTAGCCGGGGCAGGCCATAAAGGGCCCCCAGGGGCCGTTGCGCAGTACCATCACGCGGCCGCAGTTGTCGCAGAACTCCTCCTCGGCCTCGGCGTCGGCCGCGCCGGGGGAGGCGAGGTCGGGCTTGGCGGCAAAGTTCTCCTTGGTGAAGTCGCAGGAGTCGGCCTCGACCAGCAGCTTCAGCGACTGCTCCTTGGCCTCCGGCGCCGCGGCCTGCAGCGCGCTGAGCAGCGCTGCCTTGTCCTCCACCTTGACGCTTGTGACCGTACGGTCGCCGTCGAGCGTCTTCACGAAGGCGGGCAGCGCCAGCTTCTCCAGCACCTTCTTCACCGTGGCGCGGGGGTCCTTCTTCAGCGGGCCCAGCGCCACCGTAACCGGCTTGGCCTTGGTGAAGTTGGAGCACGAGTAAAAGCTGCCGAACTTGCCCCACTTCAGGACCAGCGGCGCGCCGCACTTCTCGCAGATCTCGTCGGTCCGCTGCTCCATGGCCTTGATGTCTTCCATGTCGCGCTCGGCGACCTTCAGCTCCTTCTCAAAGTGCCCATAGAAGCCGTTGAGCAGGTCGGTCCACTTCTCCTTGCCCTCTTCCACATCGTCGAGCTCCGTCTCCAGCTGCGCGGTGTAGCCGGTCTCGAAGATGTAGGGGAAGTTCTTCACCAGCAGCTCGGTGACGACCATGCCGATCTCGGTGGGCACGAGCTTTTGCGCCAGCTTCTTTACGTAGTCGCGCTCCTGGATGGTGTTGATGATGGAGGCATACGTGGACGGGCGGCCGATGCCCTTCTCTTCAAGCGTCTTCACCAGCGAAGCCTCATTGAAGCGCGGCGGCGGCTGGGTGGACTTCTGCTGCGGGTCGAGCTTGACCTTCTCCAGCGACTGGCCTTCGGCCAGCTCCGGCAGACGCCGGTCTTCGGCGTTCGCGCTCTCCTCTTCCGCAGCCGCCTCGCCGCCATCCTCTTCCACCGCGGCCTGCCGGCTCTCCGCCGCGGCAGAGGCCGTCTGCTGCTCGCGGGCCTTGCGGTCCTCCTCTTCGAAGTAGAGGAAGCCGGCAAACTTCAGCACGCTGCCCGTGGTGCGGAAGTCGTAGCTGGCGCCAGCCCTGGCCTCGATATCGATGGTGGTCTGGTCGAAGAGCGCCGGCGTCATCTGGCTGCTGACCGCGCGCTGCCAGATGAGCTTGTACAGACGGAACTGCTCGTCGGAGAGATAGCGCCGGATCGACTGCGGCGTGAAGCTCACGTTGGTGGGACGGATCGCCTCGTGGGCCTCCTGCGCGTCCTTCTTGGACTTGTAGGTGTTCGGCTTCTCCGGCAGAAACTCCGGCCCCACCTTCTTCTGCACAAACGTCCGGATCTCCTCGACCGCATCCTTGCTCAGGTTGGTCGAGTCGGTACGCATATACGTAATCAGGCCGACGGTGCCTTCGCTGCCCAGCTCGATGCCCTCATACAGCCGCTGCGCGACGCCCATCGTACGGCGCACATTGAAGCCCAGCCGCGACGACGCATCCTGCTGCAGCTTGCTGGTCGTGTAGGGCGCCGGCGGCCGGCGCTGGCGCTCCTTCTTCTCCACGCCGCGCACGCGCCAGCTGGCCTTTTCGAGCTCCGCCACCACCTCATCGACGGCAGGCCGGTCCGGCAGAGCGTTGGCGATCGTCTTGCCCGCATAGTGGTTGTCGGCCACGCGCAGCGGCTCGCCGTTCACGCCGACCATGCGCGCGGAAAACGTCTCCGCCTGCGCGGTGCGCAGCAGCGCATCGATGTTCCAGTACTCGGTGGTCTGGAAGGCGTTGATCTCCCGCTCGCGTTCGACGATCAGCCGCAGCGCGACGGTCTGCACGCGGCCGGCGGAGAGGCCGCGCTTCACCTTGTCCCACAGCAGCGGCGAGATCTGGTAGCCGACCAAGCGGTCCAGCACCCGGCGCGTCTGCTGTGCGTCGGCCAGGTCTTCATTGATGTCGCGGGTATGCAGGAAGGCGGCCTGCACGGCCTTCTTGGTGATCTCGTTGAAGGTGACGCGGCGCAGCTTGCTCTTGTCCTTCATGGAGGGCAGCAGCTGCATCTTCAGGTGCGCGGCGATGGCCTCGCCCTCGCGGTCCGGGTCGGCGGCGAGGAAGACGGAGTCGGACTTCGCGGCGAGCTTCTTCAGGCGGTCGACCACCTTCTCCTTGCCCGGCGAGACGATGAGCGTGGGCGCGAACGTGCGGTGCTTCAGCTCCACGCCGATATCGTTCTTGGGCAGGTCCATGATGTGGCCGATCGAGGCCTCCACCACGTAGTCCGCTCCGAGATATTTGCCGATCGTCTTGGCCTTCGCAGGCGACTCCACGATCACGAGGTTCTTTGCCATACAACACACCTATTCGGACGGCGCGGCCCGAGAGTCTTCGGGTCTGCGGCTCCGCTTCAATTCCATTGCAAACTAACACGGTTTGCGGAGGCGAAGTCAAACTGCCGTCCATACTATGACTTCGCCTGCGCCGGGCAACACGTTGACGTGTTGGACGATGAGCGGCGGCATTCGGGGTGCGCGCCATGCCCTTTCGCGGCGCCCACAGGGCCCGCTAGAAGCTGCGCAGATAGTTCTTTCCCGGCATCTGCCGCACGCGGCCAGCGAGCTCCAGCTCAAACAGCGCGGTGAAGATTTCGGCCGAGGCCAGCTGCGGCTCCAACCGCTCCATCAGGTCGTCGAGCTGCAGTGCCTCATCCTGATGGAGCTGACCGAGAACCAGCCGCTCGTGCTCGGAAAGAACTGCAGCCGCCGGCAGCGACCCGCCGTTGGAGTTGCCGGAGTTCCCACGCTGCGGCTCGGGGAATAGAGATGCGGAGCCGGGCGAAAAGGATTCAGCCGGGGCCTGGGCGGCCAGCTCGTCCTCCAGTTGCAAGCGCACCTGCGAGGGCAGGTCCTCCCACACGTCCTCCCAGGTGGCGGTGAGCTTGGCGCCCTGCTTAATCAGCGTGTTGGGGCCCCAGGAGTTGACGTTGGTCGCGTTGCCGGGGACGGCGTAGACGTCGCGGCCCTGCTCCAGCGCGCAGCGCGCCGTGATGCGCGTGCCGGAGTGCTCGGCGGCCTCCACCACCAGCACGCCGACGCTGAGCCCGGAGAGCGTGCGGTTGCGGATGGGGAAGTTCTGCGGAGCCGGGAAGGCGCCCAGCGGAAACTCGCTGACGATGGCGCCGTTGCCGGCCAGGATGCGCTCGGCCAGATCTTTGTTCTCCCTCGGGTAGACCACATCGATCCCCGTGCCCCACACGGCGACAGTAGCGCCGCCGGCCTCCAGCGCGCCATTGTGTGCGGCGGTATCGACGCCGCGGGCCATGCCGCTGAAGATGACCAGGCCACGCCGGGCGAGGTCGCGGCTGAGCGCCGTCGCCATGCCCTGGCCGTAGGGCGTCGGCTTGCGCGTGCCCACCACGGCAAGCCCGGCACGCTCCAGCAACGCCACATTGCCCCGCACCCACAGCACCGACGGCGGGTCGAAGATCTCGAGCAGCCGGCCCGGGTACGCAGGATCGTCCGGCGTAAGGAAGCAGGCGCGCTCCTCGGCGATGCGCTGGGCCTCGGCGAGCGCGGCAGAGCGGGCCTTGCCCGCAAGGCAGAACTCTGCGCTCTCTCCCGGCAGGCCGGCGCTGCGCAGCTCGGTGAGCGAGGCCGAGAACAGCCGCGCCGGATCGCCCAGCGCCCGCATCGCCTGGAAGGTGCGCGTGGGCCCCATGCGCGGCGTCAACGCCAGCGCCAGCCACGCCAAACGTGCCTCGGTTGTCTCCGCAGCGATTGCCGGCTTCTCTGCCATGCCAACTCCCTGCTCTCGATTCTGCATCAAACACAACACTTGCACTGCACGACCTGCAAATTTCCTGCACTTGTACGTTCCCTAGGCCACAAGCCAGGGAGGGCCCCCTTGAGTTCCGTCCAGATATCCGCAAGCTCCGCCGCAGCGTTTCCGTCTCTCTCCTACCCCAACTCATCCACTGCCGCCGCGACTCAGGAGCGCGCTCGGACCGTCTCACTGGTCCGTCCCTTCTATCCGGCGCTGGACGGGCTGCGCGCCGTGGCCTTCCTCACGGTCTTTGGGTTCCATACAGTGCGCATGTTGTGGAAGAACTCCATCTTCAATTGGGGCTGGATGGGCGTGGACATGTTCTTCGTGCTGTCCGGCTTCCTGATCACGGGCATCCTGTATGACTCGCTGCAGATGCAAGCCGCTGTGCCGGCCCGCGCGAACGACTTCTTCCGCAACTTTTATGTCCGCCGCGCACTGCGCATCTTTCCGCTGTTCTATTCGGTGTTCGCTGTGCTGCTGCTGGCCACGCCATTACTCCATATCCACTGGGACCGATACAACCTGGCCATGGCGCTCTACCTGGGCAACTTCTTTGAACCCGGAGCCCTGGCGGGTGTACATCCCAGCCCGGGCATTGTCTGGTTCGCAGCCAGCCACGCCGGAGAACCGCAGCGGAGCTTTGTGCTCCAGCACTTCTGGTCGCTGTGCGTGGAGGAGCAGTTCTACCTTATCTGGCCGACTGTGGTCTGGCTGGTGCGTTCACGGCGCGCGCTGCTGCGGCTGTGCCTTGTCTTTGTCGTGGCCATGCCGTTCGCGCGCGCGGCCTTCTTCGCCCTGCACCCCTCGCAAGTGTGGCAGGGCTCCGTGTACTACCTGAGCTACTTCCGCTTCGATACGCTGCTGCTGGGCGCGGCGGCGGCGCTGTGGTTGCGCGGGCCGGCGCCGGCGCCGCAGACGATACGCCGCAGCGCCGCAGCGCTGTTCCCGATAGCTGTGGGACTGCTGGCGCTGGGCTACAGTCTGGAGAGCAGCCATCCGGCACTCACCACCGCCTATGATCGGTTCGTGAGCACCTACGGATACAGCCTGGTCGCGCTGGCCGCGCTGGCGGTGCTGCTGCTGGCCATCGATGAGGGATCGCCGCTGCAGCGGCTGCTGCGCTGGCGGCCGCTGATGTACCTGGGCCGTATCAGCTATGGCCTGTACGTGCTGCACCTGATCCCGCTGCCCTTCGTCGGTACGTTTAGCAAGAGGTACCTGGCGCCACATCACCTGGCCTGGACCATGCCGATCTTCTACCTTGGGTTTGTGGTCGTGTTGGCCTCGCTGAGCTTCCGTTTCCTGGAGAGCCCATTTCTCCGCTTGAAGTCCGTACTGGCGCCGCAGCGGAACCATGTTGCCGACCCCGCGCCGATGGGCGAAGCGGACGGCGAGCCGGCATATCTAGAGACGAACTCAGGACTTGTGCAGGCTGCATCAAGCCCGCGTGAGGCGAGCAATGCGATGAACAGGCCGTATGCATAAGGATGCTGAGGCAGCGCTGCGCCACACTAGAATGAAGCCGTGCCGCTGCGTGTCGCTGCCATCTCGTTCCTCAACCCGGCCCCGCTGCTGTACGATTTCGAACATGAGCCGGCAGCGACGCAGCTGCGCACGCACTACGCGCTGCGCTACACCCTGCCCGCTGCCTGTGCGGCGCAACTGCTGGCCGGCGAGGCCGACCTCGGACTCATCCCCATCGCAGCCCTCACCCCTGCGATGGCCATCGTCCCCGGCTGCGCCATCGCCTCCCTGCGCCGCGTGCGCAGCATCCTGCTGCTGGTGAAAGACCCCGCGGGCCTCGGCGTAGAAGCGGCTCTGCAGCAGGTGCGAACCGTCGCCGCGGACACCGCCTCACGCAGCTCGGTGGCCTACGCACAGGTGCTGTTTCAGCACTTCCTCGGCACACAGCCGTCGTTCATCGAGCAGCCGCCCGACGCCGCGGCGATGCTCGCAACCTGCGACGCGGCGCTGCTGATCGGCGACCCCGCGTTGCTGGCGCGCGAGCGGCGCGCAGAGATCGAGGCCGCGGCGGGCGCCACAGCACCGTTGCTCTGGCTGGACCTCGCCGAGCTGTGGCGCGAGCGCACCGGCCTGCCCTGGGTGGCGGCGGTGTGGGCCGTACGGCCGGAATCGCTGCCGGCGGCCGGCCTTACGCCGCAGCGGCTGATCGCCGACCTGAACGCCAGCCGCGAGCATGGCTGCACCAACATAGAGCGGCTGGTGGCCGAGTGGACGCCGCGCATCGCGTTGCCGCCCGCGACCATCCGCGCCTACCTCACCGAGAACATCCACTACACGCTGGACGACGCTTGCCTGCGCTCAATCGCAGAGTTCCGCCGCCTGGCGGCGAAGATTGGTGCGCTGCCGGAGCTGGGAGAGCTGCGGCTGCTCGCAGGCTGACTTGCACTAGATCTCGGGAGACCGTATCTCCGGAGACCGTATCTCCGGAGACCAAGTCCAGCCCTCGATGGGGTGGAGCGGGTCGCGCGGCCGGGGCAGCGTCGCGAAGGCGGCCTGGCGCGCGGCCATCACCATGGTGCTGATGAGCGCGTCGAAGGCGTCTTCGCCGGCGCGGGCGCGTTCGAGCACGGTGCGGGAGAGCGCGGCGTAGGCAGGGTCTTCGCGGCGCTTGCGCAGCAGGTAGGCGGCGCGGGCGGCGGGGTTGGATTTGTGGACGGCACCGGTGTTGAGGCGGGTGTACATCTCCACAACCAGCGGCTTCGGCAGCTTCGCCGACAACGCGGGCCGGTCAAACGGCCACACGCGGAAGCCGGCCTCGCGCAGGCGCAGCAGCGTGGCAAAACCGCGCAGCGAGGCCGTGCCGACCGAGCCGGAGCCGCCGATCTGGAAGACGCTCTTGGGCGTGATGCCCTTCACCCGCGCGCGGCGCTCGGCCTCGGGGATGTGGGCGAGCAGCTTGCAGTCGATGTCGGTGGCGCGCAACATGCGGTGCAGGTTGTCGCCGGAGAACTCGGGCGGGCGCTTGTGGGGGCGGCCCCAGAAGCGTGGGTCGAGATGGCTCTGGGTGAGCCATCGCTCGGCGTGGCCTCGCTCGGCGACGAGTTGCCAGAAGGCGGGAGCGTCGGCAACGCCGTGCTCGCCGCGCACGAACCAGGCGGGAAAGCTGAAGCAGAAGTCGAAGCCGACGACCATGCGCGGGGTCTCCTGCGCGAGATGGATGAGCCATGCAGAGGTTTCCTCCCGGGTGCGGCCGGAGGTGAGCGTGACGCTGGTGCGGCCGTCGGGATGACGCGTCCAGCAGCCGGCCCAGATGTGGCGGCGCTGGCCGGCGGCGTCCACGCGGCCGGACCAGTCGATGCCGAGGACGCGGTCAACCTGGGGTCCGCGGGCGCTTTGCGGGCCGCGGGCGCTAGCCGGGGCAAGCTCAGACTTCTTCGGCATCGACGACATCGACCTCTTCCAGCTCGCTGCCCATGCTGCGCAGCACCTTCCACACCGTCTTGGTCGAGAAGCCCGCGGCCAGCAGCCGGCGCACCGTGCGTGCGGTCTCTTTGTCGCCGGCCGGCGGCTTCATGCGCTTGCGCTCGACGTACGCGCGGGCCAGCGCGACCTCATCGACGTCCTCATACGCCGCGGCCAGCGTGCTGCGCGTCAGCTCCTGCGCGATGCCCTTCTGCATCAGGCCCTGCTGCACGCGGCGCCGGCCCAGCTTGTCGTTCTCCTTGCGCAGCCGCGCGAAGTCGGCCGCGAAGCGCTCGTCGGAGAGGTAGCCTAGCTCCTTGAGCTTCAGGAGAACGGCGTCGATATGCGCCGCGCCGGCCTCGCCCGGCTCGGCGCGCTCGGCGAGCTTGCGGCGCAGGTCGCGCACCGACTTCATCCTGGAGCTGAGCGAGCGCACCGCGAAGTCCAGCAGCGCCGGTGGGTCCAGCGGCGGCCGCGCGGCTTTGGGGCGGGCTTTGGGAGGACCAAAGGGCATGATGTGTGAGTGTACGCCGGGAGCCTGAGGGACTTGGGGGACCGGCCGTGCCAGACCCGGCCCGAGCCGGCAGCGAACCTTTTTTTGCGCCGTCTGCGTCTATCCTGTTGAAGTGCGTACCGCGGTCTCCAGGTCGGTGGTGGCAGGGGCGTGGCTGCTGGCTGCGGTCGCGTGCGCGCGGATGCAGGCGCAGACTGGCTTTGGCTCGCTCGACCCCACGCCGCCGTCGGGGCTGACCGTCGCGCAGATCATCCAGAAGATGGGCCAGCGTGAGAGCGAGTTCGCCGATGCCCGCAACGACTACACCTTCCGCCAGGACGTAAAGTTCAACACCATCAGCGACGACACCAACCGGCCCGACGGCGAGTACCACCAGGTCACCGACATCAGCTTCGACAAGGACGGCCGCCGCGAGGAGCACGTCGTCTTCGCGCCGCAGAACACCATCGAGCGGGTCATCATGACCGAGAACGACTTCAAGGACATCGAGAAGCGGCTGCCCTTCGTGCTCACCGCGCCGGAGCTGCCCGACTACAACCTCACCTACCTGGGCCGGCAGAAGGTCGACGAGCTGGACACCTACGTCTTCGATTGCGCGCCCAAGACGCTGGTGAAGGGCCATCGCTACTTCCAGGGCAAGGTGTGGGTGGACCAGCAGGACGACGAGATCGTGCTGATCAACGGCATGAGCGTGCCCCAGGACACCCGGCCCGGGCATGAAGACCTCTCGCCGCCGTTCACCACCTACTATCAGCAGATCGACGACAAGTACTGGTTCCCCACCTACACCAAGGCCGAAGGCACACTGCACTTCGCAGCGGTGCACGGCGCGCTCTCACAGGATGTACACGTGCGCACGGTAGTGCACTACACCGACTACAAGCGCTTCAAGACCAGCGTGACCATCCACTACAACGGCGAGGAGTTGCCCCCCGCGACGCCGGACAAGCCCGCACCCAATACGCCTGCGCCGCCGAAGTAGCGCGCGGCAACTGCCGACACACGATCCATGTGTAGAGTTAGAATTCAGAATTGTCATTTCGACCGGAGCGGGACGGTTGCATCGTCCTGCGTAGTGGAGAAACCTGCATTCTTGCGGCTGCGCACAGAAAATGCAGGTCATTCGGCTGCGGAACTCGCGATGAGGCTGCGAGTTCCTTCGCTCAGGATGACAATTTCTTTGTTTAACTAGCCACATGGCTATATGCGGATACCGCTCTACGCCGCCTCGCCCGACTCAAAGTACAGATACTTCCGCCAGTTCGCGTCCGCGCTCCCGATCATGCGCATAATGTGCCTGCTCGTATGCAAGGAGAACGGCCGCGGCTCGCGCAGCAGGCGCATATCGGTCAGCTCATGCAGCATCTGCGAGCCCTTGCGGCGGTTGCACTCGCGGCAGCAGGCGACCAGGTTCTCCCAGCTGGAGGCGCCGCCGCGCGAACGCGGCACCACGTGGTCCAGCGTCAGCTCCGCCGCGGTCAGCACCTTCTGGCAGTACTGGCAGGTGTTGCGGTCGCGCAGCAGGATGTTCTTGCGGCTCAGCGCGCGCGTCTGGTGCGGGATGCGGCGATACTCCAGCAGCCGGATCACCGACGGCATATTGATCTTCATGCGGTGGGAGTGCAGCACCGCGCCCTGCTCCTCTTCGGTGCGGGCCACGCCCTTGAGCACCAGCACCAGCGCCCGCCGCGCGCCACAGATATTGATGGGCTCATAGCTCGCATTGAGCACCAGCACGGGCGTCTGCATGGCGGGCTGGCGAAAGACGCCCATGCGGATGTCGATGGCCTCCGCGCGCGCCGTCCCCGGGACCGGGTGGGTGGTGTGGTGGCGGTTGCCGTGCTTGCGCGGCTTGCCGATGTGAGTGACCTTGCCAGCCTGCATTGCGATTCCTCCAGAGAGAAGTTGCTGCGGGTTCCGTGGGGCAAAGGAGAACAGAGTTAATGAGGGGACGGTTGGACGGCAGTTGCAAAAGAAAACGAAGCTGTGGCGTGCATGCCTTCGCCACGGGCGCGGGCCGCGGTGGCGACCCACACCCGCGTCGCGCCGGCGCGCCGCAGCACCCGGGCGCAGGCATTGGCGGTGGCGCCGGTGGTCATGATGTCGTCGATCAGCAGCACCTCGCGGCCCTTGAGCGCCGCGGCCGCGCCCGCGGTGACGCGAAAGGCCCCCTGCAGCGCAGTGCGGCGCTGGCGCGGAGAGAGCGGATAGAGCGAATGGGTGTCGCGCACGCGCCGCAGCAGCCCGGTCTCCAGCCGCAGCCGCCACTGCGGACGCAGCCGGCGCAGCCGCTGCAACGCGGCCGCAGCCAGCAGCGTGGCCTGGTTGAAGCCGCGGCGGCGCTCCCGCGCGGCGAACAGCGGCACCGGCACCACCAGCAGGTCGGCGGCGGCGTCCTTCTCCAGCCGCAGGATGGCCTCCGCCAGCCGCGCGCCCAGCACCCTGCGCCCCAGCGAGCGCACCCCGTGGAACTTGAGCAGGTGCAGCAGCTCCCGCGACTGGTCGGCATAGGTCGCGGCGGCGACGGCTCGCTCAAAGTGCGGCGGCACCAGCCGGCAGGGCATGCACTCGGTCAGCCCGAGCGAGCGCGCAAAACGCGCCGACTCCACCGCCAACGCGTCGCCGCAGCGCGAGCAAAGCAAGTCCAGATTTGTAGAATTGCCTTCGTCGCTATGGCCCGCTTCGGGCGGCATCAGGCACTGGCGGCAGACGCCGCCATCGAGCGGAACAGAGTCCCCCTCGGCGACCAGAGGCGCGCCGCACAGGCGGCAATCGGTAGGCAGCACAAGGGTAGCAACATCGGCGAGGGCCCCACCCATCGCTCGACCCGCCGCGGTCGCGGCTCGCAGACACGCGGTACAACAACTTCGGAGCGCACGCGTGACGTAGCGCCCTCCCCACCATTCCGATGCCCCGCGCACAGGCTGCTGCCCGCCTGGCGGACCACCGTTGCCGAGTTGGACATCCTTCACGCTTTCGCTGAAGACGGACCTCACCCGCGGCGAGAACAAGAGAAACACCAGCTCTGCCGATGAGCGCAGTATAACCGCGCACCGTTAACGCTGCAATCCGAAACGCTGCAATGCTGGAAGCGCACTGCGACACCCAGCTCGGGCTATCCGCGGGCGGGCGGCCCAGACACGGTATCCTTGGACTTGAGAATTGGAATCAGCCCGTGGCCTCCACCGTCACATCCCCGACCGTAGCCCCCCACGCCCGCAGCCACTCGCTGGTGGGCGATTACCTCGCGCTGTTCAAGCTGCGGGTCTCGCTGATGGTCGTAATCACCGCGGGCGCGGGGTTCTACCTCGGCTCGCTGGCCTCCGGCATTCCGCCCTTTCAACTCGGGATGGCCAAAGCGCTGCTGGGCATCGCGCTGGTGACGGCGGGCTCGAGCGCGCTGAACCAGGCGCTGGAGCGCGCGACCGACCGCCGCATGCCCCGCACCGCCGACCGCCCCATGGCGCAGCACCGCATCGGCCTGGCGCATGGGCTGCTGCTGGGGTTCGCGCTGGTGGTGTGCGGCTCGCTGTACCTGGCGTGGGCCACCAACCCGCTCACCGGAACGCTGACCCTGCTGACCGCCGTCGGCTACGTGGCCGTGTACACCCCGCTCAAACGCTTCACCACGCTGAACACCTTCATCGGCGCCTTTCCCGGCGCGCTGCCGCCGCTGATCGGCTGGACGGCCGCGCGCGGGCTCATCGAGTGGCCCGCCGTCGCGCTGTTCGCGGTGCTGTTCGTCTGGCAGTTCCCGCACTTCATGGCCATCGGCTGGCTCTACCGCGAGGACTACGCCCGGGCCGGCATCCGCGTGACCGCGACCCAGCAGCCGCCGCGCTGGGCGGCGCGCTCCTCGGCCGTACAGGCGCTGTTTTACGCCGCTCTGATGCTGCCGGTCTCGCTGTGGCCCTACTGGCTGCACATGGACGGCCTGCCTTACGCGTGCGCCGCGCTGCTGCTGGGCGCGTGGTACCTGGCGGCGACCGTACGCTTTGCCGGCATCGCCCGCGCTCCCGGTGCCGCTGGCGAGAATTGCGAACCCACCGAGGCCGCCGAGCGCGCCGCGGCGCGGGCCCTGCTGCGGGTCTCGGTGATCTACCTGCCGCTGCTGCTGGCCGCGATGATGCTGGATGCAACAGGACGCCTGTTATTTTGAGCGGAGCAAGCCGGCCCCGGCGGCGCGTGAATCCGCAGGGGAGTTCCCTTGGCCGCAGCCTGTAAACTGCCGCCGATGGCCTGTAAACTGAAGACCGGATTGGAACGAGCATGAGCGAACTGACCATGAACGAGCAGTACCGCACGCCGCCGGCGGTAATCGCGGCGATCGTCGGTGTGAGCGCGGTCGCCTCGGCCTTCATCTTCTGGCTGGTGTATGTGCATCCGCCCGTAGACGCCGGCGGGGCCAGCTTCAACTTCCTGCCCGCGCTGAACGCGGTGCTGAACGCCTGCGCGGCGGTGGCGCTGCTGGTGGGCTTCCGCTACATCCGCGCCCGGCGCATCGCGCGCCACCGCAATGCCATGTTCGCGGCCTTCCTGTTCTCGACCGCCTTCCTGGTGAGCTACCTGGGCAACTACTTCCTGCACGGCGAGACGCGGCTGCCCATCGCCCACCGGGGCGCGCTCTGGTACACCTACGCGATCGTGCTCTTCGCCACCCACATTCCGTTGGCGGTCGTCGCGTTGCCGATGATCCTGATTACCTTCTTCCTCTCCCTCACGGGGCGCTTTCCGGCGCACCGGAAGCTGGCGCGGTGGACCTTCCCAATCTGGCTGTACGTGTCGGTGAGCGGAGTGTTCGTCTACTGCATCCAGGCAGTCGTGCGCCGCTGATGCAACCCGACACCAGCAAGCTGCTACGCACCGGCGGGCTGATCTTTCTCAGCGGCGTGGCCGCCGCACTGCTGATGGATACGGTCTTCGGCGGCGTGGGCCGGCAGGGACCGCACAACAACGGCGGCTGGCTGGCGCTGATGCTGGCCATGGGCTGCCTGCCCACCGGCCTGCTGACGCTGGCGCTGGGATTCGCCAAGCTGCTGGGCGACCGGCGGCGGGGCTGACCGTCTTCGACCGGCCGCCCAGGTTTTGTCCAGATAATCACCGCCCCCGCTCTGCTATGCTCATCGTCTGACTCACAAGGAGATCGGCCATGGCCAAGGGCGTCAACAAGGTATTTCTTCTCGGCAACGTCGGCAAGGACCCGGAGATCCGCACCACCGGCGGCGGCATGACGGTGGCGTCGTTTTCGCTGGCCACGGCCGAGCGGGCCAAAGACCCCCAGGGCAACTGGACCGACAAGACCGAGTGGCACAACCTGGTTGCCTTCCAGCGCACCGCCGAGATCGTGCGCGACTATGTGAAGAAGGGCTCGCAGATCTTCGTCGAGGGCAAGATCTCGACCCGCTCCTGGGACGACAAGGAGAGCGGGCAGAAGAAGTACCGCACCGAGATCCTGGTGAATGAGCTGAGCCTGCTGGGCGGCCGCGGCGAGGGCGGCGGCGGCAGCGCAGGCGGCTACAGCAGCTCGCGCGCGGCCAGCCCGGCCTCCAGCGCCGCAGCGCCGGCCAACGACTACGCCGACCAGCAGATCACCGACGAAGACATCCCCTTCTAGCGCGGGTACTGCCCCGTCCCGCGACGCGACCCGACACGATAAGATACGGTTGGTGTGACCCGGCCAACCTCCATGCGACGAACCGCCCCTGCCCTGCCGATGGCCCTTCTTATGCTGCTCGCTCTGCCCGGCGGCGCGGCGGCCCAGCGGCACAACAGCGGCAGCTCACCGCCCACCGCACCGCCCTTCCACAGCACCCAGCCGATCGTGCCGGTAAGCTCCGGCCTGGGCGCGCTGCAGCTGTTCGCCGTGAGCTACGGCGTGCCCGCGCCGCAGTCGCTCACCCGGCAGCTGCAGGCCGACGACGACCGCACCCGCGCGGCCGCGCTCTCGGCCATCGGGGCGCCGGGGCAGTATCTGCAGCACGGGCACATCCCCTTCCCCCACTCCGTGCAGCTGGACTTCGTGCCGCTCGGCGCCAATGACGATCTCGACGCCATCCTGACCGTCGAGCTGGAGCAGCACATCGTCAGCGCCATCCTGCTGCAGGAGGACGGCAACTGGAAGCGCGTCGCCACCATGCTCTACGCCGACGCGTTCGCCGACACCGAGCACACGCCCTCCACCTTTCTGCGCATCACCCGCTCCGCCATCACGCACGAGCGCGCGACGGCCGTCTATCGCGCCACCACCGTCACCGGCACCGGCGACACCGTGGAGAATGAGGGGCTGCTGCGCCTGCTCAACGGCCACGCCACCATCGTGCTCAGCTTCGCCTCCGACGTGCGCACCTGCGTCACGCCGACGCCCGGGCATCCGCGCTCCGGCTGCGAGCTGGTGCACCGCTGGGTGGAAAGCGATACCGCCGACCCCACCCACCGCATCCTGCTGGTCACCGCCAGCGGCCACCTGACGCCGCGCGAGGCCGCCGACCCCCTGGCCCACGCGACCCAGTTCGAGCTGGCGCACCTGCGCAGCTTCGCCTGCCAGCCCTTCGCCTTCTCCGAAGCCAGCTCCCGCTTCGAGCCCACCGCGAACTCCGGCCCCTGCCCCACCGCGCCCGGTACACTGGTGGAACGATGATCGAAGAAGCCACATTCCGCCGTGCCTCCGACGCCGCGCTCGAGGCCCTGAAGCAGTCGCTGATCCGCGCCGAAGAGACCGCCGGCGGCTTCGAGACCGAGGAGAAGAACGGCGTGCTGAACGTGCTGTTCGACGACGGCGCGGCCAAGTTCGTCTTTACCCCCAACACCCCCGTCCGCCAGGTCTGGATCTCGGCGCAGTCCACCAGCTTCAAGCTGGAGTGGAATGAGGCCGCCGGCGCCTTCACCCTGCCCCGGACCGGCGAAGACCTGCGCTCGCTCACCGAACGGCTGCTCCGCGAACAGCTCAGCGACCCGTCCCTTAGCCTGGCCTGAGCCGCTTTGCACCTGTCGTCCTGTGAGGAGCGAAGGACCTGCTTCTCGCCTCCCAGCCCATGACTCTCTCCGTCGCCATCATCGCGCACAACGAAGAGGCCAACCTGCCGCGCACGCTGGCCAGCGTTTGCTGGGCCAACGAAATCGTCGTCGTCGACGCCTTCTCGACCGACCGCACCGCGGAGATCGCCGCCGGCCGCGGCGCGCGGGTGCTGCAGCGCGCCTGGCCAGGCTTCGCGGCGCAGAAGAACTTTGCCCTGGAGCAGTGCACCGGCGCGTGGGTGCTCTCGCTCGACGCGGACGAGGAGCTGACGCCGGAGCTGGCCGCCGAAATTCAGGAGGCCCTCGCCGGCACGCCCACCGTGGACGCCTTCTGCCTGAAGCGGCGCAACCTCTTCCTCGGCCGCTGGATGCGCCACGGCGGCTTCTATCCCGACGCCAAGCTGCGGCTGTTTCGTCGCCAGCCGGCCACCGCCGCGCCGCCACGCTTCCACGACCGCGCCGTGCATGAGACGCTCGCCTTCGCCGGCCCCACCGCCACGCTGCGGCACGATCTGGTGCACCATGCCTACCCCACGCTGGCCGCCTACATCGAGCACATGGACCGCTACAGCAGCCTGGGGGCGGAGGTGCTGGCGGCGCGAGGGCGCCGTCTGCGCTCGCTGCCGGCCTTCGTCGGCCGCGTGCTGCTCGCGCCGCTGGCGGGCTTCGCCTACAACTACATCCTGCGGCTCGGCTTCCTCGACGGACGCGAGGGCCTGCTGCTGCACCTGTACCACGCGGTCTATGCGAGCTGGAAGTATGCCAAGCTGTGGCAAGGCAGTGAGGAGTGGGTAAGGAGTAAGGAGTAGAAGTTCTACAAGCCTGCTGCAGATCTGCGGCAACGCAGCACTCTCTCTACTCCTTACTCTCTACTCCTTACCCCTGCCTTACCACGCTATCGCCTTGCCCATATGGAAGAAGCCGCCGGTGGGGCCGTCTTCGCCGAGCGTGGCCAGCTGCACCTCGGTCTTCGCGCCGTCGACCACGCTCATCGGCGCGGCCGTGCCGCCCAGGTCGGTCTTCACCCAGCCGGGGTGGGCCGAGTTCACCTTGATCTTCGTGCCGCGCAGCTCGTGCGCCAGCGAGATCGTCAGCACGTTCAGCGCGGCCTTGGAGGCGTTGTAGGCGAACAGCTTGGTGCTGTAGGTCGGCGAGCCCGGCGTGGCCTGCAGGCTCACCGAGCCCAGGATGCTGGAGACGTTGACGATGCGGCCGGCCTCGCTCTTGCGCAGCAGCGGCAGCAGCGCGCGGGTGAGCGCGAAGACCGCAAACAGATTGGCCTCGAAGGTGGCGCGGAGGTTTTCGAGCGTGGTCTCGCTGGTGGTGTTGCGCGTCCAGCCCTTCTCGATCATGACGCCGGCGTTGTTGACCAGCACATCCAACCGGCCGAAGTCGGCCTCGATCGTCGCCGCGGCCGCATCGATATCCGCCGCACGGGTGACGTCGAGCTTGACCACGCGGGCCTCCATCCCCTCCTCGCGCAGCAGCCGCGCCGCCACCTCGCCCTTGAGCGGGTCGCGCGAGCCCAGCAGCACCGTATAGCCGAGCCGCCCGAGCTGCCGCCCGGTCTCCAGCCCCAGCCCCTTGTTCGCGCCCGAGATCAGCGCAACCTTGCCCGTCCCTTTGGTCTCAACCGTCTCTTCGCTCATAGCGCGTCCCGTCTCCTCTTCCTGCCTGCCGCTTCTCTTCTGCGTTCTTCTCTTTCGCTTCATTCATGCTAGCGATCTCCGCGGCAAACCACTTGGCATACTTTACCGGCAGCGCCCGGCGCTTCATGTCCCGTCCAACAACCAGGTGGACGGTTTCACCCTCACACAACAACTGGCCGTCCTCCGCGCGCAGCACCGCGTAGCGGAAGCGGATGATGGAGCCGCGCACTCCGGCGATGGTCGTGCGCACGATCAGCTCATCGTCATAGCGGGCCGGCGACTTGAAGCGTGCCGAGGCCTCCACCACGGCCATCAGCGCGCCCTCTTCCCGCTCCATGTTGCGGTAGTCGAGGCCGTACTCGCGCATCATCTCCACGCGGCCCACCTCGAACCAGACAAAGTAGTTGGCGTGATAGACCACACCCATCTGGTCGGTCTCGGCGTAGCGCACGCGCACGCGTGTCTCGGCAGTGATCATGGACGCTCCCAGAAGCGAAGACTTCGCATAACAGCAGAGTATCAGCCGCCTGCTGGGCTTCTGGACAACTGGCGTACTGGACAACTGAACTACTGAATGACCGCGCTGTAGCGCCGCTCGATCTCGCGGCTGCTGGCGATCAACCGGTCCAGCGGGTCGATCTCCGGCAGCGGCGCGCCCAGCTCGCGCAGGGTCGCCAGCACGGTCTCGGTCGGCAGCCCGGCCAGCATCGCCTCATGCGCCAGCGGCGAGGCGCCCAGGCCGGCGATGGAGCTGCCGATGCTGCACGCAAAGCGGCGGCAGCCGGCCGCATACGCCGCGCGCACCTTGGCCGACGCGTCCTCCGGCCGCGTGCGCAGATGCACGCCCAGCTCCAGCCCCTCGTGCACCCCGGCCACGCAGGCCACCACGTCGCGCACCTGCTCCACGCTGGCCAGCCCGGCGGTGTCCGAGAGCGAGACCTGCGCCACGCCGGAGTCCACCAGCAGGTCCACCGCGCTCACCACCTCATCGATGTCCCATAGGTCGCCGAAGGGGTTGCCGAAGGCCATGGCGAGGTACGCGACCACGTCCTGGCCGCCCTTGTAGGCGATCTCGCCGATCTGCTCCAGCTGGTCCAGCGCCTCCTCCGGCGTCTGCCGCTGGTTGCGCTCCAGGAACTGCGGCGAGATGGAATATGGGAAGGCCAGCGTGGTGATGCGGCCGGACTCCACCGCGCGCTGGGCGCCGCGGGCGTTGGCCACCAGACCGATCACCTCGATGCCCGGCGGCGCGTCGAGAAACTCCAGCACCAGCTCGGAGTCGGCCATCTGCGGCACCGCGTCCGGCGAGACGAAGCTGGCCGCGTCCAGATGCGTGAAGCCGGCCAGCAGCAGCTGACGCAGATACTCCGCCTTCACCTCCGCGGAGATCGGCTTGGGCAGGTGCTGCCAGGCGTCGCGCGGGCTTTCGATGATTTTGACCAACGCGAAGCTCCCTTCCTGCCTAAAGCTATCAGGAAGCGGCGCGCCGCGGTCCCGGCCAGCGACCGGCTAAGGGTTGAGCGCGACCTTCGCGACCTTGGGCGTGCCCGGCGTGAAGTGCTTCAAGACCAGCTCCTGGATCACATTGCCCACGCCGTCGAAGAGCACGCTGAGCGCACCGTTCTCCAGCGTCAGCGAGGCACCCTGGCGGTTCGATGCCGGATAGTAGATGTTCGAGATCGCGCCCGCGCCGAAGTCGCCCAGCACGCTCGCATACGCCGGCTGCCAGTGCCCGTTGTCGCCTTTGGCGATCACCGCCGTGGACATCGCGTAGCCGATGCGCGAGAGCACCGTCCCCGTGCCCTTGTAGAAGTAGCGCGGGTCCTGGTGGAAGGCCACCGGCAGCACGTAGCCACCCAGCATGGTGCCCACGCCGAAGTCGGCCAGCGCCGCGCCCACCCGCTTGCCGTAACCGGCCGCGCCCTGGCCGTAGCCGCTGTACCCGTCGTAGGCCTGCTGCACGCCGGCGATAGCGGCGGTCAGGCCGAGGTTCACCGGGTCGAGCACGGTCTTGCGCGCCAGCTCGAACTTCTGCCCCGAAGTGAGCGGCTGCGCGTCGTGCTCATAGACCACATAGTAGTTGGGCAAAATGCCGGCCAGCCGCTGGGTCTCCTCTCGGTGGATCTGGATCTCGGCCATCTGGTACTGCGAGATGGCGTTGATCTCCGTATTCACCGTGGCCACGCGCAACTGGAGCGGCGACATCTGCAGGTGCTCGCCGGCCTTGAGTTCACCCTCGACCGAGTTCGGCGCAAGCCCCTGGGCGGAGACGCTGAGCGTGAAGCGGCCGGCGGGCACGCCCTCGAAGCGAAACACGCCCCCAGCGTCGGAGACGGCGGTGCGCGGCTGGGCGCGCAGGGCCTCGCCGGGCAGGCTCAGCGTCAGCTGCGCCCCGGCGACCGCGGAGCCGCCCACATCCTGCACAACGCCCAGAACCATGCCCGTTTCGCTGCCGGGTTGCAGCTGCGCCGCGGACCGGTCCTCGGGGGCCGTCTGTGCGACGGCGCCGGCGCACAGCAGCAACAACCAGGCGGCCACGACCGGCAAGTAGACCGGCAGGCAGGCAAGCCGCACTCCGCCTGCGCCCAGAAGCACAGGCGTGCATCGCACGGTCCGCCGATCGGTTTCAAGTGAGCGCACCCATAGAGCATAGCCGTTCCGGCGCGACTGCGTCGTAAACACCAGGACCTCCCGATGCACCTTGTGGTGAGATGCACATCCCGTTGCGGGACGAAAAATACGGGACGAAAACTTCCTTGAGATGGAGAGAGATCCGTCTGTCCCGATGTACCCGGCGTCCGCCCTACAATGGGCCATGGGCCTTGCACTGCAACCGACCGACGCGCTGCTGGTGATCGACATGCAGGTGGACTTCCTGCCCGGCAACTCGCGCATCGGCGGGGCTCTCGCGGTCGCCGGCGGCGACGCCTTGCTGCCCGGCATCCACGCGCTCGCCGCCCGCTTCGACCACGTCATCCTCACCCAGGACTGGCACCCCGCCGGGCACATCTCCTTCGCCAGCACCCACGGCCTGCAGCCATTCACCGATACCATCGAAGCTGCCTACGGCACCCAGCACCTGTGGCCCGACCACTGCGTCCAAGGCTCGCCCGGCGCGGCGCTCGACCCGCGGCTCGACATCCCCCACGCCGAGCTGATCCTGAGAAAAGGCTTCCGCCGCGCCATCGACAGCTACTCCGCCTTCACCGAGAACGACCGCACAACGCCCACCGGCCTGGCCGGCTACCTGCGCGAGCGCGGCCTCACACGGCTGTTCTTCGTAGGCGTGGCCTACGACTACTGCGTCGGCTTCTCGGCGCTCGACGGCGCCCGGATCGGCTTCGAGTGCCTCGTCGTCGAAGACCTCACCCGCGGCATCGCTGAAGCTTCCATCGAGACCACCCACGCGGCCTTCGTCGCCGCCGGCGTGCAGCGCATCGCAAGCTCCACGATCACCTCAAACACCTCAACATTGTCATCCTGAGCGAAGCATCTCGCAGCTTCATCGCGAGATGCGCAGTCGAAGGACCTGCATCTCGTCTTACGCGCCACCGAATCCCATGCCCCTTTCCACCAACAACTCCGAAACCACCTGGCCCGAAGCGATGGCCGAGGTCATTGAGTGTCGCTATGACATGCGCGCCGGCCGCGCCCTGGCCTTCGGCGTACCCTCGGACAAGCACTTCCGCATCACCTACAGCTACAACGCGGACGGCGAGCTGCACACCGGCCAGCTCTACTCGAAGACCGCGCTGCCGCAGGGGCATCTCTTCCCCGTCCGCTATGACCCAGACGCCCCGCACCGCCACGCCAGCGACGGACAGAACACCACGCCAGACCCACGCCGCGCCATGCTGGCCCTCGGCATCGCTGGCTCGCTGGTGCTCTCGTTGGCGTGGCTGGCCGTGATGCATGGCTGCCGATAAAAAACGCATTTAACGCTGCTCTTCGGCTATCGCTTCGGGTATATTGATCGGCAATCGCCATGCTGATTGAGCTCTGGGAACGCCTGCGCGGCTACGACCGATGGATCGAGACGACCGCTCGCTTTGAAGCTGCGGACGTGAAGAAGAGCGTCCATGTCGACAGCTGGGGGAGGAGGAAAGCGCACTACGCCACCTCCGACACCATCGCCTGGACGGACCAGCAGGGCAACATCCATCGTGACAGCTTCAGAGTCTCCGACAGCTCCTCTCTCTACCTGATGGTGGATGGCGAACAGGTCGACATTCGCTACAATCCCGCGCGCCCGAACAGGTATTACTATCGCGCCCTCTTTGTGTCGCGCCTGCGGGCTGCTGCGGGGGCGATCCTCATGGTCCTTCTACTTGCGGGCCTGCTCTTCCTCAAACACTGGCACACTTACTGAGCCGAACTGCCGTCGGCACTCACAGCCCCAGCTCCGCGGCGTGCGCCTGCATCGCCGCCAGGCAGTTGCCGATGTGCTCGGCCACCTCCAGCCCCAGCAGCTCTGCCCCATGGACGATGTCCTCGCGCTTCACCGCGCGCGCGAAGCCCTTGTCCTTCATCTTCTTTTTCACGCTGGCGACCTCCACCTCCGCAATTGACTTCGACGGCTTCACCAGCGCGCACGCCGTCAGGAACCCGGCCAGCTCATCGCAGGCAAACAGCGCGCGGTCCAGATGCGTCTCCGGCAAAACGCCGGAGTAGTCCGCGTGCGCGAGGATGGCATGCAGCATCGCCTCCGGCCAGCCCTGCTCACGCAGGTACGCCACGCCGACGAACGGGTGCTCCTCCGGCGTGGGATGGCGGTCGTAATCGAAGTCGTGCAGCAGGCCGGCGCAGCGGTAGAGCTCGGCCAGGCGTGCAGCCTCCTCGCCCGTGAGCCCCAGCCGCGCCGCCTCGCGGACGCCGTAGCTCTCCGTGCAGCGCGCCACAGAAAGGCCGTGCTTCACCAGCGATTCGTTCGCTGTCCACTCGCGCAGCAGCGCCTCGGCCCGTTCGGCGGAGAAGAGCTCATCCATACATCGCCTCCGGCTCATCCATCCCCAGCTCACCCATGCATTGCCTCCGTTAGTATCCACTTTGGTTCCACTTCCGGTTTCTACCACAGTTTTACCGTCTGCTTCGGCATTTGGTCTTGACTGTTCCGGCACCCCGTGTCATCGTAGGTGCATCGCTGGCCTCCCTCTGGGGACGCACGCGTACGGCGACCCCGCTCTGGCAGCCGTCCGCAGTACATACATGGCCACAACGATGGCGCCCCTCGGGGTGCAGGAGCTGCATCCGCTCTCCCAACGGGTCTCGCCTGCGACGCCGCAGATCCAAACCCCGCAGCTCAAGGTAGTCGCCCCGCTGGACAGCCAAACCCCCAACTCCCTCGACATCTCCTCGCCCGCCACCGGCCAACGTGAAATCGCCGGCGGCAACCGCGAAGGCGCCAGCGGCAACCGCGAGGTAGTCCGCTGCGACGCCTGCAAGCTGGTGCAGTTCCGCCCCGGCAACGACACCTGCCGCCGCTGCAAGAAGTCGCTGCTGCCCGAGCCGCCCAAGGCCGCGCCGGCGATCGCGCTGGTGGCCGAGCCCCCGGCCGGCGCACGCACCCAGGGCCTGCAGGTGGCCACCGCCGTGCGCGATCTGCGCCACGTCCGCAACCTCTCCCAGCGCCAGCTGGCCGCGCGCATGGGCGTGCCGCGCACCTACATCTCCAAGATCGAAAACGGCAAGGCCATGCCCACGCTGTCCTCGCTGGACCGCCTCGCCCGCGCCCTGCAGGTCGACATCTCCGCCCTGCTGCGCGACGCCGACACCCACCCCCGCCAGGAAGAGACCGCCGTGCTGATGGGCGACCCCTTCCTGGCCGAGATCGCCCGCTTTACCGCGCACCTCACCTCGACCCAGAAGTCCATCTTTCTGAACCATGTGCGTGAGCTGGCGCAGGGCCGGCCGCGCAAGCTCGCCTGAGTTCAGGATCCAAGGGTTCAGGGCCCACGGTTCAGGGCCCGGAAGGCAAACGGCAGGAGTGCCGCCGATCTGCGTGGCTCGCACTCTGGACCCTGGGCCCTGGGCCCTCGCTATTCCCTATTCCCTGCCTTTCCGCTACCCTCATGTCAGCGAAACCCTGTGCGCGAAACTCTGTCCAGCCGCGTGTATCAACGTTCCAACCGGGCCCATGAGCTCTCGCCCGACGAGCGCTCGGTCTATGACACCCTCGACCCCCTGCGCATTCCCCAGCACGTCGCCATCATCATGGACGGCAACGGCCGCTGGGCCGGCAAGCGCTCGCTGAAGCGCTTCCTCGGCCACCAGCAGGGCGCTGAAAGCGTGCAGTATGTCGTCGAGACCGCCAGCCGCATCGACCTGCCCTGGCTCACGCTCTATGCCTTCTCGCTTGAAAACAACCTGCGCCGCCCCAAGAGCGAGGTCAGCTTCCTGATGAAGCTGCTCAACAACTACCTGCGCTCCAACGTGCAGCGGATGAACGACAACAACATCCGCATGGCCTACATCGGCCGCACCCATGAGCTGCCTCTTGAAGTGCAGGAGACGATGGAGTGGGCCACCGAGCAGACCGCCCGCAACACCGGCACCACCCTCACGCTCGCGCTCAACTACGGCTCGCGTTCCGAGATCGTGGACGCCGCGCGCACCCTGCTGCACACCATGCTGGCCGAAGCCCAGCGGCGCGGCATCGCGCTCGAAGACATGCTCGCCGCCGAGGGCACCGACGATGCCGTCCGCGCGCGCATCGACGAGCACGAGCTCTCCCAGGCCCTCTACACCGGCCACATGCCGGACCCCGACCTCGTCATCCGAACCTCGGGCGAGCAGCGCATCTCCAACTTCCTGCTCTGGCAGATCGCCTACGCGGAGATCTTCGTCACCGACCGCCTCTGGCCGGACTTCCGCGGCGTGCATCTGCTGGAGGCCATCGCCGATTACCAGCACCGCGAGCGCCGCTTCGGCGGCCTCGGCGAGACCAGCGACGAAGACCTCTCCAGCGTGCTCGAACCGGCCGCCCAGGTGGCCGAAGAGATCGCCACCAAGCTCACGCCGAAGCTCGTGCCGCGGTAAGGCCGCCATGAAGACTGACATCCTCGCGGACTCTTCTTCATCTGGCATCGCCCGTGCGCAGCTCACAACCTAAGCCGCCTCCGCTCAAGCTCTGCATCGTTTTGGATCAGCCGGGGCGCTCCAAGCTCCATCATCGTTACCGGGTTGGCCAGTGTCTTCTTCATCGGTGCGACCTCCTGTCCCATTTTCAGCTTGTCATACTTCCGTCTCAAGCTGGCCCTTTCAATCCAACTCCAGATAGGTCGCATACGGTGCATCCCCAAGCTCGGGAAACGGCACCAGCGTCAAGGACCCGCTGTCGGTCGTCACCGTCCATTCAGCCGCTGCCGTCTGCCTTGCCGCCAGCACCTGTGCTCGCGTCAGCTTCGGCTGCGTGGTGGTCTTCGCAAACAGCACCAGCGGCCCCTGCATCGGCGCCGCCGTATTCGGGTGGTCGCGGTCGACCGCCTCCAGCCGCGGCTTCGACGGCAGCTCCAGCTCCACCCCATCGCCGTCGCGCCACTCGCGGTCCACCGTCGCGAAGCCAAGCGTCGTCTCCACCGGTTGTTGTCTGCCGTTCACACGCAGCGTCGCTGCCTCACACCATGCCGGGATGCGCAGCTTCAGCGCAAACCGCTCCGGCCGCGACGCCTTCACCCGCAGCTCCACCGCATCGCCCAGCGGATACGTGCCGCGCTGGGCAATCTCAATGTTTGCGCCGCCCTGCCGCCAACGCAGCGTGGACGGCATGTACAGGTTCACCCACACCGCGCTCGGCCCCTGGGAGGCGGCCTCATGGAAGTAACTGCTGATGCCATAATCCGCCGCCACCTGCGGCAGCGTCCCGGAGCAGCACGGCCAGATGTGCCAGGAGTACGCACGCTTTCCCTGCCGGTTGTAGTCCGCGTAATAGAACGCGCTGCCGTCGCCCTTGAGCGGCAACGCGCCCAGCACCGTATTCAGGATCACGCGCTCCATGCTGTCGCCGTACCGGCCGTCGCGCGTCACGCGCAGCAGATAGCGCGTCAGCTTCATATGCGCGAACGCCCCGCACGGCGTCTCAAAGCTTTGGTGCGTGCTCTTCAGGCAGGAGTCCAACTGGTCCCACTCCGGTTTGCGCAGCCACTCATCCGGGCCCCATCCGCCGGTCGCGTAGCTCTGCGCCTGCAAAAACTTGAAGCCGTTCTCGCCGGCCAGCAGATGCTTCTCACTGCCCAGCGTCAGGTACGCCTGCATCGCGGAGTTCAGCGAATTCACCGTACTGTACGCATGGCGGTTGAACATCGCATTTTCGCCCCGCGCAAGCGGATCGAAGAACGCCCAGTCATCGAGATATGCCTCAGCCATGGCCCGGTATCTGCGGCCCGCGCCCGCTTGATAGACGCGAAATAAATTCTCCGGCAGCGTGTAACTCTCGTCCCAGGTGTAGGACTCGTCCTTGTCCTTGCGCCAGATCCCGTACCGCTCCACGGCGCGTCCGGGAAGGTTCGGCGTGGCGGCGTCGGTGGTCGCCTTCAGAATGTGGAAAGCCTCACGGTCCCCGGCCAGGGTATGCGCATCCATCAGGCCGCACACAAACTTGTCGTAGCTGTAGGCCGGAAAGCGGTGCCGCTGGTAATACAGTGGCGAGATCGCCGCGGCATACGCGCGGTTCCACTCCAGCACGCGCGCCCGTGTCGCTGTATCCTCGGTGATCGCGTAGTACCGCGCAAGCGCCGAAACCCACTGCCCGAAATTCGACCCCGGCGCCAGGCCGTCCTTCTGTGGGCTCTTGTAATCGAAATCGGGCTTGTAGTCATACCAGCCGCCCATCGGCGCACCCGGCGCGGGCATGTCGGCCATCTGACGGAACGGACGCATAAGGCTGTCTGTGCTCATGCCCATCAGCACGCTGTGCGTGTTCTCCAGCTGGGCCCGGTAGCCCGCACCGGTCACGTCCACCTGTCCATAGCCGAACTCCTGCAAAGGCCGAGTCGACGGCGTCAGCGCAAACGCAGCTCGGCTCAATCCACCCGCCGCAGCCGCCGCGCCCATCTGAACGAACGTTCGTCGCGATAGCGCTCTCATCTCTCTCATCGCTCTAAAGCTAGTCTCTTCCGTCGCGGTTTCCAACTGCATCGTCAAGATGCACCGTCCCTCGCGCATACCGCCTCCTGCGGTGGCGATGTATCCTGAAGCCAGCACCCATGAAGCGAATCCTCACGGCCCTGGTCCTCATCACGTTCGTCGCCGTCCTCATTCTGTTCGGCAAGCTCTGGATGGTCACTGCCTTCGCCACGCTGCTGGCGGGGCTGGCGGCGGTGGAGTTCCGCGGCTTCACCGTCGCCGGCGGTTGCCCGGTGCCGCTGTGGTGGACCATCGCCGCGGTCGCGCTGTTCTTCCTCGCCACCTTCTATCGCCCCCAGGACACCATCACCGTGGTGGCCTTCGTCACCCTGGTGCTGTTCGCCGTCGCCGCCTTCCGCACGCCCATCGAGCGGGTGCTGTGGGAGACCGCCGCCGGCGTGCTCATGCTGGTCTACATCGCCTACCCGCTCACGCTGGTCCCGCAGATCCTCAGCGAAGAGAACGGCACCGCGCTGCTCTTCTTCCTCTTCGCCTGCGTGTGGTGCGGCGACATCGCCGCACTCTACGCCGGCCGCCGCTTCGGCCGCAGCCAGTTCGCGCCGCGGCTCTCGCCCAACAAGACCTGGGTGGGCGCCATCGCCTCCATGCTCGGCAGCGTGGCCGCCGGCATGGCGGTCGTGGGCATCGGCGACTGGTTCACCGCCACCGGCTCCAGCTTCACCCGCCTGCACACCACTGAGCCCTGGTGGGTCTTCCTGCTGCTCGCGGTTGCGCTGAACGCGGCCGCGCAGTTCGGCGACCTGCTGGAGTCCGCGCTGAAGCGCGGCGCCGGCGTCAAGGACTCCGGCACCCTGCTGCCCGGCCACGGCGGCGTGCTGGACCGCATCGACGCCCTGCTGGTGGCCGCGCCGGTGCTGTGGTTCGTGATCGCTGTCAGAGATTACTTCGCGCTCGGCAGCCTGTAGTCTTCTTACCTGCCATTCCCGAAGGGAATCTGCGTCTGCCTTTGCTTCTAGGTAGGTCTGGGCTTTAGCCCAGACAATCAGAGACCCTCAATACATGGGCTTTAGCCCCTGGGGCATGCCCTCCGGCTACGCGCCTCCCATCCGAAACGCATCTCCACGCCTGTCCCACGTAAACTATCCACGTGAAGAAGATCGCCCTGCTCGGCTCGACCGGCTCCATCGGCCAGAGCACCCTCAGCCTCTGCGAGTCCTACCCCGACCGCTTCCACCCCGTGGCCTTCGCCGCCGGCGCGAACCTCGATGCGGCGTTCGCGCAGGCCCAGCGCTGGCGGCCGCGCATCCTCTCGATGGCCACCGAGCAGCTCGCCTCCGCGCTCTCCCTGCGCCTGAAGGAACAAGGCCTCACCGGCATCGAGGTCGTCTACGGCACCGCCGGCACGGTACGCGTGGCCACGCTGGCGGAGGCCGACTTCGTGGTCTCGGCCATCGTCGGCGTCGCGGGGCTGGAGGCCACCTACGCGGCCGTCCTCAGCGGCAAGCAGGTCGGCCTGGCCAACAAGGAGTGCCTGGTCGCCGCCGGCGACCTGCTGCTGGCCGCCGCGCGCGAGCACAACGTCGACCTGCTGCCCATCGACAGCGAGCACAACGCCATCCACCAGTGCCTGCGCGGCGGCGCCCCCAATGAGGTGAAGCAGATCTGGCTCACCGCCTCCGGCGGTCCGTTCCGCAACACACCGCTCGAGGAGTTCGCGCACATCACGCCCGCGCAGGCGCTCAAGCACCCCACCTGGACCATGGGCCGGCGCATCACGGTGGACTCCGCGACCATGCTCAACAAAGGGCTCGAGATCATCGAAGCCTGCCGCCTCTTCGACCTGCCGCCGGAGCGCGTCCGCGTCACCGTGCATCCGCAGTCCACCCTCCACTCGCTGGTCGAGTTCGTCGACGGCAGCATCCTCGCGCAGATCTCCGTCACCGACATGCGCCTGCCCATCCTGTACGCGCTCACCTGGCCCGAGCGCGTGCCCAGCGACCTCACCTTCGACCTCGCCGCCCTGGGCCGGCTGGACTTTCAGCCGCCCGATCCGGTGCGCTTCCCTTGCCTGCGCCTGGCCTATGAGGCCGCCGCGGCCGGCCAGAACCACTGCATCGCGCTCAACGCCGCCGATGAGGTCGCCGTGGAGGCGTTCCTCGACGGCACGCTGCCTTTTTTGGGCATCCCACGTACAATCGAGCGAGTGCTCGCACTCACCCCGGCCGGCTCGCCCGCATCTATCTCCGAGGTGTTTTCCGCCGATGCGCAGGCCCGCGAACGAGCCCGCGCCTGCCTCGCCTGAGCGCCTTCCAGGCCCGCTGCAACGAAAATCCCGCGATCGCGAACGATCCGCGACAGTTACGATCCAAGAAACACGGCCAAGCCCCCATGCACCTTCTTCTCGTCATCCTCGAATTCGGAATCGTCCTCGGCATCATGGTGCTCGTGCATGAGCTCGGCCACTTCTTCGTGGCCAAGCTGTGCGGCGTGCGCGTGGAGACCTTCTCCATCGGCTTTGGCCCGCGGCTGTTCGGCATAAAGCTGGGCGAGACCGACTACCGGCTCTCCGCGCTGCCGCTGGGCGGCTACGTCAAGATGGCCGGCGAGTACGGCGCCGAAGCCGCCACCAGCGCGCCCGACGACCTGACCTCCAAGCCGCGCTGGCAGCGCATGCTGATCGGCCTGGCCGGCCCGGTCTCGAACTTCATCCTGGCCTTCTTCCTGCTGGTGCTGGTCGCGCACTTCCACCATGAGGTGGACCAGTACCTCAACGGCGCCGCGGTGGTGGACTATGTGCCGGTGGGCTCCGCGGCCGCCGCCGATGGCCTCGTCGCTGGCGACACCATCACCGCCTTCAACGGGCACGCCAAACCCTCCTGGGAGCAGATCCTGGAGGAGTGCGCGCTCAACCTGCACCGCAGCCTGCCCCTCACGTACGTCCACAACGGCACGAGCGTCACCCGCGAGCTGAGCATCGATACCCGCGATAACAGCAGCGAGCTCACCCCGGCAGGGCTCATCGCCATCGGGCTCATCCCCCGCGAGCAGGCCGGCCCCGTGGGCGTCATGCGGATTGAGCCCGGCACCCCCGCCGAGCGCGCCGGCCTGCGCCCCGGCGACCAGGTGGCCGCCATCGACGGCCTGCAGCTGCACAGCGTCAGCACGCTGCTGGCCTATCTAAAGGACCGCGACGGCGCACCCGCCACGCTGCATGTGGTCCGCGGCGGCCAACCCATCACCCTCCAGGCCACGCCGGAGAAGCTCGAAAGCCCCGGCGCCACCACCCAGTTCCGCCTCGGCTTCCAGCCCGCGCAGTCCCCGGTCGATGTCGTCCGCCTGCCGTGGTCGGCCTCCGTCCGCCAGTCGCTCAAGGACAACCGCGACGACTCCACCCTGATCCTGCGCGTGCTGCAGGGCATGTTCACCCGCCACGTCTCGGTCAAGAGCATCTCCGGCCCCATCGGCATCGCGCAGCAGATCGACCTCGCCGCGCAGAACGACTTCCCCTGGACGCTGTTCCGCGTGATGAGCACCATCTCGCTCAACCTGGGCATCTTCAACCTGCTGCCCTTCCCCCCGCTGGACGGCGGCATGATCTTCTTCCTGCTCATCGAGAGCGTCATCCGTCGCGACGTGAACCCGGAGATCAAAGACCGTATCTACCAGATCGCCTTCATCTGCGTGATCTTCCTGGCCGTCTTCGTGCTCTTCAACGACATCACCAAGCTGCACCTGGGCAAGCCCTAGAGGCCGGCCCCAGACTCGATGTCTTGCTTTGAAGGGGCGGGGCTTCAGCCCCGCCGTCAGGGGCCGGTAACCGCTGGGGCTGGTAGCCCAGGGCTTAAGCCCTGGGTCTCGCCGGAGCGAACATACGCTCAGGTCATGGGGACTTGAACCGGAGCTTCCCCTGCTCACGCCGCTTCGCCCAGCTCATCCAGCGCGCGCCACACCGCGTTCGGTCGCGGCAGCGTGGCTTCCACGAGGGCCTGGGCGCGCCGCCAGTGCGGCGTCGCCCGCCGCAGCGCCTTGCGGCCCGCCGCGCTCAGGCGGTACTCCGCCACGCGTGCGTCCTGCGCCGCGCCCTGCACACTCACCCAGCCCTGCTCCACCAGCAGCTTCAGATTGCGCGACAACGTCGTCTGGTCGGCATCGACCGCCGTCGCCAGCGAGCTCTGGCTGCTGCTCGGCCGCGCGTGCAGGTGGTTCAGCAGCTCGAACTGCGCCGGCGTCATCCCCGCCTGGCGCAGCTCCGCCTCATAGACCCGCGTGAGCCGCCGCGCGAGCAGGCGCAGCGTCGCACAGTAGCAGCGCAGCGGCTGGTCTGGACGGCTCGCAGCCATCAGGGCCTCACTGCCGGCGTGGCTGCAGGAGGAGCGTCCGCGGCTTGGTTACCGACCAGAAGACTCAGCGGCGTCAGCGGCCCCAGCGGAATCAGGTCGAACTCCATCAGCCCGGCCACACCCAGCGGCAGCTTCTCCAGCAGCGCGTGGGCCTCGGCCACCGTACTCACATTCATCAGGAACACCACGCCGCTCTTGTCCTGGCGCACATACCACTGGTCGATCTTGCCGGCCAGATACAGCTTGACCGTCTCGCGCACCTCACTCGGCATCACCGGCCTCATGGCGCTGGGCGTCATGGCTGCGGGGGTGAGATGGCCGATGGCCAGCACCTTGACGGTCGGCGCGGCCGGCAGCGCGACCGGGGGCGCCTGGGCCGGGACGCCCAGCGCTGGAAAGAGAACGAGTCCAACGGCGATCGGCAATGCTGTGCGCATGCAAGATGCGTGCCTATATAGTGCGTGCATAGAAACCCTCCAGGGCCCCCTCGCGGGACGGCCTTATGCATGTATATACATGCATTGCCGTGGAGATGCAATTCCGCCAGGACCGTTTCAGGACGACTTGTCATCCTGAGGCGCACCCGAAGGACCTGTTGTCCGCACCCCCGCCTACGCCCGCGCCCGCAGCTCCTCGGCGATCTGCGCCGCGGCCCTGCGCGCCTCCTCCGGCTGCTCCACCGGAAAGCTGATCGCGCCCACCCGCGCGTGGCCGCCGCCGCCGAAGCGCCCGCAGATCGCCGCGATGTTCGCCAGCTCCGCCGCCGGCTTCGACGTCCAGGGGTTGGTGCCCACGCTCACCTTGTTGCGAAAGCTCGACCGCGACAGCCCCACGTTGTACGTCCCCTCGGGATGCAGGTAGTAGGGGATGAACTTGTTGTAGCCCTCCGCCGGCTGGTCGGTGATGTCGAAGTCGATCACGCCGCGCTCGCAGCGGGCGCGGCTGCGCAGCAGCTCGAGCGCCTGCCAGTGCCGCTCCAGCAGAGGCCCCAGCTGCGCCTGCACGAAGGTCTGCGCCAGCACCTCGGCCAGCGGCATCCAGGCCAGCAGCGGGATCATCGGGTGCGAGATCGAGCGGCCCTCCACCTCCGGCGCGCTCTCGATAATCAGCGTCAGCTGCATCGCCGGCGCCTGCATCTCCACCGCGGCCTGCGCGCTCTCGTACTTCGCACCGTCGACGATGTCCGCCCAATGGATCAACTCCGCCAGCGGCGCAACGTCCATGCCGAAGCGCGCGGCGGCGATGTGCGCGATCCAGCCGGTGCAGCTCAGGTACGTGGGATCGAAGAACTGCCCACCCGTCCGCGCTATGGGTCCCTGCGCCGCCTCTGCCTGCTTTGCCAGGAAGCCGGCCTCGTCCGCCGCGCTCGCAAACGCCGACTGGTGGTGGTCGAACCACCAGCTCACGCGCGGCGAGGGCGAGTACTTGAAGTCCACGATGGCCGCCTCGTCGGTGCCCTCGAACCAGCTCTCGTCATACAGCGCTCCCGCGCGGTGCACCAGCCCGCGATAGTCGAAGCTCTGCGCCGTGCCGATGCACTCGCGGTGGAAGCGCGTAAACAACGAGGCCGAGCAGGCGCCGTCGAAGCAGTGGTCATGGAACAGGACGCGGCAGTTCAAGGCGGGGGACTTCCTCTTTACAGCGAGATATGCTGCTCCCAGCATAGCGCCCGCGGCCCGGCGCTCCCCGAACCAAGCAGCCGAAACCCCGCCGGCGTCGTATCATCGCTTGCATATCTCTTGTTCAGGAAGGACCCTCTCCCATGGACGACACCTCCGCAGGCGGCAGCACCCTGCTCCCAGAAGCTGCGCAACCCGATGCCCCGCAAACCGAGACAGCCGCGCCCCCACCGCCGAAGCCTTCCCCCCTGCGCACGATCTTCTTCGGCCCGCTGGGTCTGCGCGCCGGCTGGAGCCTGCTGCTCTTCGTGCTGCTGATCGCCGCCTTCTTCGGCGCGATCTGGCTGAGCGTGCACCTGTATATCGTCCACCACCCCGCGCTGCGCGCGTCCATGCAACAGAAGCAGCAGAAGGCGGCCGTAGCCGCGCCGATGCCTCCGCAGAACATCCTGCTCTCGCACGGCGTTCCGCTGGCGCTCTTCCTGCTTGCCTCCTGGGTGATGACGAAGATCGAGCGCCGGCGCTTCGGCGTCTACGGCCTGGGCGGCGTGCAGCGTCTGCCCGATTGCCTCAAGGGCCTGCTCACCGGGCTGCTCTCGCTCTCGCTGCTGGTGGGCCTGCTTTGGGCCAATCGTGCGCTTGTCTTCACCGGCTTCGACACCACCGGCGGCACGGCCCTGCTGGACGCATTGCTCTGGCTGGCCGGCTTCGCACTGGTCGGCGTCGGCGAGGAGTACGTCTTCCGCGGCTATATGCAGTACACGCTCGCCCGCGGCCTCAGCGGGCTGGGCCGCACGCTGGGCTTTTGGATAGCGGCGGTCCTGCTCAGCGGCCTCTTCCTGGCCGGCCATGTGGCCAACCCCGGCGAATCGCCCGTGGGCCTGCTCAGCGTCTTCCTGGTCGGCGGCGTGCTGGCGTATTCGTTGTGGCGCACCGGCTCGCTGTGGTGGGCCATCGGCTTCCACACCGCGTGGGACTGGGCGCAGAGCTTCCTCTACGGCGTCGCCGACAGCGGCTTGGTGGTGAAGGGGCATCTGCTGGTCTCGCACCCGCAGGGCAATCTGCTGATCTCCGGCGGCACCACCGGGCCGGAGGGCAGCCTGTACATCGTGCCCGTCCTGGTGATGGTGGCGCTCACCGTCCATGCCACCACGCCGCGGCGTGAGCCGCCCGCGCTGCTGCCAGAGACGGCGCTGCAGCCGGAGCCAATGCTACAGCCGGAGCCAACGCCGCAACCCCAGACCTAGCATGCCGCGAACCTTCTCCGCCTTCGCCCGGCCGTATCTGCTGCTGCCGCTCGCCGCGTTGTTGGCGGTCCTGCCGCTGCTGCTGCACGGCGACTCCTGCGGCCACGACCTCGGCTTCCACCTGCTCAGCTGGTTCGACGCCGCAGCGCAGCTGCGCCACGGCCTCTATCCGCACTGGACCGTCTCCGCTGCCTGGAACGCCGGCGAGCCACGCTTCGTCTTCTACCCGCCGCTCTCCTGGCTGCTCGGCGCGCTGCTCACACAGATCATGCCGCCCGCCGCCGCGCCCATCGCCTACATCTACCTGGTGCTGCTGGCCGCGGGCGTAGCGATGGTCCACTGCGTACGCAGCCTCGGGCACGGCTTTGGCGTCGACGAGGCGACTGCCCGCAACGCCGCGCTGCCCGCCGCCGTGCTCTATCTCGCCAACCCCTACATGCTCTTCAACGCCTTCGAGCGCTCCGCGATGGCCGAGCTGCTGGCCGCGGCATGGATGCCGCTGCTGCTGCTCGCGGTGCTGCGTCCGCGGCCCACCGCCCGCGGCATCGCGCTGCCCATCGCGCTGCTTTGGCTCACCAACGCACCCGCCGCCGTGATGGGCTGCTATCTCTTCGCGCTGCTGGCGACGCTGCGTGTGCTCCGCGAGCTCATTGCCCGCCGCATCCATGCGCTGCGGCTCGCGCTCACCTGCCTCGCCGGCGCAGCGCTCGGCCTCGCGCTGCCCGGCTTCTACCTCGTCCCCGCGGCCTATGAGCGACGCTACGTGCAGGTGGCCATGGCCGTCATCCAGAACCTGCGCTTCCAGGACAACTTCCTCTTCGATCGCACCACCGACGCCGCGCACAATGTTGTAAACGCCACCGTGAGCCGGCTCGCCGTCACGCTGCTCGCGGCCACGGCGCTGGCGCTCGGCACGCTGCTGCTGCAGGTCCTCCGGCACCGGCGAAACTCTCCCATCGAAGCGTCTCCACAAGACCCACGGCTCACCCTCGCCCTTACGCTGGCGCTGGTCGCAGCGCTCATCGCCTTCCTGCTGCTGCCGCTCTCCACGCCGCTGTGGAACACGCTGCCCGAGTTCGCCTTCCTGCAGTTTCCCTGGCGACTGCTCACCGTCCTTACGCCGGTGCTCGCGCTCACCGTCGCTCTGCTGCTGGCCCCGCTCTACCACGCGGACGATGCACGCACACCGCGTCCCTCTCGCACACTCGCCTGGAGCCCGCTGCTCGCGCTGCTGCTGCCGCTGGCGCTCGCTTTCCCCGCCTGGCGGCTCTATGCCCAGGGCTGCGACCCCGCCGACATGCCCGGCTTCATCGCCGGCCTCGTCGCCAACCACCACGGCGTCCCGCCCACCGACGAGTACACCCCCACCGCCGCCGACAACGACGTGCTACGCACCGCCGACCCCGGCTACTGGCTCGCGCCCTCCATCGCGCCCGAGGCCGCCGCCGCGGCCGCGCCCCACACCGTCCCCAACCCCGCGCAGCTCATCCCCAACTTCGACGGCGAGATCCCACTTGACCAAACGCTCTCCACCCCCGCGCCGCGCCATCTGGAGCTCAGCCTGCCCCGCCCCGAGACCCTCATCCTCAACCTGCGCGACTACCCCGCCTGGCGGCTCACGCTGGCCGTCCCCGGCTACCCCGAGCGCGCGCCGCTGCTGCCCGCGCATCTGCAGCGCGACGATGGCCTGCTCGCCGTCGTCGTGCCCGCCGGCCACTGGCGGCTCGACGTCCGCTGGCAGCGCACGCCCGACCAGCAGTGGGGGCTGGCGCTCAGCCTGTGCGGGCTGGCCGCGCTCGGCCTCGCCTTCTGGACCCGCGGCAGCCTCTAGTCCGCAGCGCCCATACCGTAGAATCTTCCTTGGCCCATGAACGGACATACCGATGTGCAATCCCTGCTGAAGTCCGGCGTCGCGCTCACCGACGCTGCGCTCGAACGCCTGCTCCCTTCGGCCACTACGCCGCCTCACTCCATTCACCGCGCCATGCGCCACAGCACCTTCGCCGGTGGCAAGCGGCTCCGGCCCATTCTGTGCATGGAGGCCGCGCGCATGGTGGCGGGCGCACTGCCTCCCGGCGCAGCCGAACTCGGCGCGGCCCTCGAGATGGTGCACACCTACTCCCTCATCCACGACGACCTGCCCGCGCTCGACAACGACGACCTGCGCCGCGGCCAGCCCACCTGCCACGTCGTCTTCGGCGAGGCCATCGCCATCCTCGCCGGCGACGCGCTGCAGACGCTCGCCTTCCAGACCCTCGCGCAGCTGCCCGCTCCCACCGACACTATAGTCGAGATACTCCGCGAATTCTCCCTTGCCATCGGCACCGGCGTCGGCGCGCTGAGCGAAGCCCAATCCACTGCACTCCCACCCGGCATGATCGGCGGCCAGGTCGTCGACATCGAAAGCGAAGGCCAGCCCCCCACCGCCGAGCTCGTCGAGCGCATTCACCGCGCCAAGACCGGCGCGCTGATTACCACCAGCATCGTCTGCGGCGGCCTGCTCGGCCTCGGCGCACGGCTTGCCGCAAATCCGGGTGCCCCACATCTCGCTCTTGAGATGTGGGGTGGGCGTTCCCCCAACAACATCGTCGCCCACCTCCGCACCTTCGGCAAGTCCGCCGGCCTCGCCTTCCAGATCGTCGACGACATCCTCGACGTCACCCAGTCCTCCGAGCAGCTCGGCAAGACCGCCGGCAAGGACACCGCCGCCATTAAAGCCACCTGGCCCGCGGTCTACGGTCTAGAACAGAGCCGGCACGACGCCGCCGAACTCATCGCCGACGCCGACAAGGCGCTCGCTCCCTTCGGCGACGCCGCCACGCCGCTCATCTCCCTCGCCCACTTCCTCGTCGACCGCACCCACTAAATCATGCGCCTTCGCCCCCGCCACTTCGTCCTGCTCGCCATCGTCGTCGGACTGTTCGTCTACAACATCGTGCAGGGCCGCATCCGCCAGCGCGACCTGCTGCGGCAACAGCGGCAGGCGCAGGCTGCGCTCGCCGCCGGCGCGTGGAGCGCCTTCGACCGCGCCGCCGCCCTGCGCGATGCGCCCGATGCCCAGTACCTGCCCGCCTACGACGCGCTGCGCCAAGCCACGGAAGACAACGCCGCGCCCAGCAGTACCGCGCCCAGCAACACCACGACCAGCCAAGCAGCCGCCCTTGCGCCCGTCCGCGGCTGCAAGACCTGGCTCATGTTCTACCGCCAGCCCGCGCCCGCCTACGCCACCCCCCACCCCACCATGCACGACCGCGCCGCCGCGCACGTGGCCACCTGCATGGCCGCGCACCGGGACAGCGGCCAGTGAGCCCGCCCGCCGCCGGCCTCACCGACGCCGACCTGCTCAAGCTGCTGCGCGACTGCTATGAGCCCACCCCCGCCCGCCGCAACCTCGTGGACGCCAACCTCATCCGCTCCGCCACCCTCACCGACGACACCGACGTACCCGGCGCGAGCTTCTTCCGCCGCCAGCACGCGCACATCACGCTCCACGCCCCCACCGCGGACGAAGCCGCCAACGCCCAGCTCATCGCACAGATCGAAAACCGCCTGCTCGGCGTCGAAGCCATCTCCCGCGTCACCGTCACGCTGCTGCCCGCGCTCTTCCCTATTCTGTAAGTAGCCGATGCCCCGCGCCAAGCCCAAACCCGCAGCGTCGCTTCCCGCCGTGCACCCGTTCGACCAGCGCCACGGCACCGACACCTCCGGCCTCATCGCCGGCAGCGTGCTCGTCCGCGGCACCGACGCGCGCGTCGCCGAGCTCACCGCCTACTACGGCATCGCGCCCTCCATCCTCACCGGCCTGCTCGACCACTGGCTGCAGCGCAGCGCACCGCCCGAGCCCATCGAGCGCACCGTCTTCCTCGACGTCGGCGCGGGCAAAGGCCGCGCCCTGCTGCTCGCCAGCCAGCTCCCTTTCCTGCGCGTCGAAGGCATCGAGCTCAACGCCGAGCTCGTCCGCATCGCCGCCGCCAACATCGAGCGCTGGCAGGCCGACCCGCTCGCCGAGCCGCTTGCGCCCATCGTGCTCCACCACGCCGACGCCACCACCCACCCGCTGCCGCCCGAGCCCATCCTCGCCTTCCTCTTCCATCCCTTCGAGCGACCCGTGCTCCGCCGCTTCCTGCAACACGTCGAGCGCCACCTCACCGCGCTGCCCTCGCCGCCGCGCTTCGATCTGCTCTACGCCAACGCCGAGCACGGCTCCTACCTCGACCGCCATCCCGCCTTCACCCGCCTGTGGATGGGCCCACTCGCCATGACCCCCGCCGACCACCTCGCCGACCTCGCCGCCATCGCCCAGCAAAAGGAGTACGGCTCCACCGGCGATGAGCTCTGCGCCATCTACCGCTATACCGGCCGCGGCTAGGAGACCGAACGGCTGAGATCCGTACCACAACACCCGAAAGCGCTTAGGAGCCCCCTGTAAGTCTTGCTTGGAAGGGGCGGGGCTTCAGCCCCGCCGTACATGGCCTGCAAAACACGTGGGCTTTCGCCCCGGAGGGACTAGAGGCTTCGGTCATGGAACTTGATCTGAGTTGCCGGGAACTTCCTGCGCCGCAGCCGCGTATCCTTCCATGAGACGGCCTTCGGACGCTGAATTTCCTCGAAAATGAGGTGTAGCGTTCGAATATCGATCAGTTTGCGCGGTAAAGGTGCATCCTGCTCGCCGCGGACCGTCTCTAACGTACTGCGGTCTGCTCCATCGCGGACGGCATAGCGGCGGCCCGACTCAGCCACCTTGAGCGCCCGACCGCAGCCGCCCGGACCGCACCGATCCCCGTGAACGTGACGGCCGAGTCAAGACCTCGTCCCCGCCCGCACGGACCCCTATGACAGCAACGCTGAAACGGCCAGCGCCCGCGGCCTTGGCCTTTTGCCCAGGAGCGCGCGCGCCGAGGAGAAACACAAATGTACGTCGCACTGATCGTCCTGATGTTCGCAACTACCATCTTCGTGCCCAGCTTCATCGGCATCCGCGCCCGCACCAATGCGGACTGGCGGAGCCGCTAAGCCCGAAGAACCACGCGAACACTGTATCGCAAGGGGTCATGACCATCGTCATGGCCCCTTTTTCGTCTCCTAAGCGCGTTTCGACAACGAACGAGCTACCAGCGCACCAGCAGCAGCCGCTCGTTCTCGGCCTCGCCGGCCTCAAAGGCAATCTCCGCGTCGGCGCGCTCCAGAACGCCGGCGAACTTGTCGCCCCACTCCACCAGCAGCAGCGCGTCGGGCGACTCGGCCATCTCCCACAGGCCCACGCTCTCCAGCGCGCGCTCGGTCTCCAGCCGGTACAGGTCCAGGTGCAGCAGCCGCGTCTTCTTGCCCGGCTGCGCGGGCCTGTACTCCTGCACCAGCGTGAAGGTCGGGCTCGAGACCTCCTCCGGCGCGACGCCCAGCGCCGCCGCGATGCCCCGCACCAGCACCGTCTTGCCCATGCCCAGCGCGCCGCGCAGCACCACCAGCCTGCCCCGGCCGGTGGCCGGCGGCAGCAGCTCCAGCAGCGTCTCGCCGAGCGCCAGAGTTCCACCCTCGCTGCGCGTGCGCAAACGTCTCTGCTGCGTGTAGCTCTTCACGCGCCGGCCTCGCGGGCCGCCGTGCCGGCGATCCACGTCAGCCCATCGGCGTCCACCACGCGCGCGCGAAACGCCTGCCACAGGTGCGCGACGGTATCGGTCGCCAGCACGGTGTGCTCGTCCTGCGCCAGGCAGGCGAAGTCCCCCGCCAGCCCGTGCAGAAACACCGCCGCCTCCACCGCGTCGGCGAGGTCGCTCTCGTTTGGGTTCTTCGGGTCGAGGTACTGCGCCAGCATCGCGCTCACGATGCCGGTAAGGATGTCGCCGCTGCCGCCCTTGGCCATCGAAGGGTTGCCGGTGGTGTTCACCGCCACGCGGCCATCGGGATGCGCCACCAGGGTGCGCCAGCCCTTCAGCACCAGGGTCACGCCGGTCTCCGCGACGAAGCGCCGCGCCACCCCCACGCGGTCGGCCTCCACCTCGGGCACGCTCCTCTCGACCAGCCGCGCCATCTCACCGGGATGCGGCGTCAGCACCACGGTGCGCGCGCGGCCGTGCGCGTCGCGCATCGCGGTGATCTCCCGCAGCAGCGCCTTGCGGCCGGCCAGCGCGTTCAGCGCATCGGCATCGATCACCAGCGGCAGCGTGACGCACTCCACAAACCGGCGCACAAACGCGGGCGTCGTGCCCTCCTGTCCCAGCCCCGGCCCCATCCCGACTACGGTGATGCCCTTGAGCAGCTTGGCCAGCGGTTCGGCCTCCAGCAGCTCCATCGGCAGGCCTGCCCCGGCTGAGTTCTCGCGAATGCCTTGCATCATCAGCTCCGGCGCGACGCCCGCCACCAGCGACTGAACCGTCTCCGGCACCGCGGCCGTCACCAGGCCGGCGCCGGCGCGCATCGCGGCCAGGCTCGCCATCGCCGGCGCACCTGCCTTGCCCCACGCACCGCCCAGCAGCAGCACGTGTCCCAGCCTGCCCTTGTTGCCGTCGACCGCCCGCGGCCGCTCCGTAATGCGCTTGGCCGCGCCCGTCCAGGTAAGGCCGGCCGCACTCTGCAGCGCGCCCGCCGGTGTGCCGATGCCACCGACGACGACTGGACCGAAGACCTTGCCGGGCGTGAGGTGCCCGAAGACATGCGCCAGCTTGGGTGCGGCGAAGGTGACGACCGCGTCCGCGCGGAAGGCGCCTTCGGCCTGCATCGCCATCGAGTCCGCATCCCAGCCGCTGGGCAGGTCGACCGCGACCACCGGCATCTGGCTCGCCGCCAGCGCAGCGCCGGCAGCAGCTGCCAACCCACGTAATGGAGGTTTGAATCCCGTGCCTACCACGGCATCGAGCACCAGCCCAGCGCCGTCGAGCGCCGCATGCAGCCCGGCCTCATCGCTCACGTGCCGCAACTCCAGCCGCGCCGCATCTGTCCCCGTATGTGATCCCGCGGCGTGCAGGCCAGCAGCGTGCAGCCCCGCCGCCGTCACGGCCGCCGCCGCAAACGCCGCCGCCGCCGCGCCCTTCAAATCGTTCGCCGCACCCAGCAGGACCACGCGCACGTTGCGCCCGGCCTCCGCCATCCGCCGCGCCGCCACCAGGCCATCGCCACCGTTGTTGCCCTTGCCGCACAGCACCACCACCGGCCCGGCCTCGGGATACCGTCGCAGGCAGAACCGCGCCACCGCCGCGCCCGCGTTCTCCATCAGCTCCGTCACTGCCACGCCGGCCTCGACCGACCGCCGGTCCGCCGCGCCCATCTCTGCCGCTGTAACGATCTGCATGGAGCCCGCCTGCCACCTAGAGCATTTTTCGCATATCTACAATCTTGTCATCTCGACCGAAGCAGGACGGCTCTATCGTCCTGCGCAGTGGAGAGACCTGCATTTTTCGGATGGAAACCGTAAGAGGAAGATGCCCTAACGCCCGCCGCTGGCCACCGCGTCGGTCTTCGGCCCAAAGTAATTCCGCTCATAGAGGCCGCGGTAGAACGCCCCGGTAAGCTCCGCGGCCTTGGGCCCGAAGGTCGGCCGTCCGCCCTCGAGGAAGATCACCGTAACGATACGCCCGGTCGGCGCGTCGCCGTAGCTGACAAACCAGCCGAAGCGCGTGCCGTTGTCCGAGCAGGTGCCCGTCTTGCCGAAGACCGGGAACTGCACGAAGTTCGACCGCAGCGAACGCGCCGTGCCGTTCGAGAAGTCCACCGCGCCCTGCATGCCCGGCAGGATCTGCGGAATCACGTCCTGGATATTGAGCAGCCGCTTTACCTTGGGCTGGAAACGGGCGACCTCGGCCGGAGAGGTCGGGTGCTGCAAATAGTAGAGCGTGCCGCCGTTGGCGATCGCGCTCACCAGCGCGCCCAGCTGCAGCGGCGTCATGTGGATGCTCTCGCCGAAGGAACACATCCGGCCCACACCGCCGGCCGAGGCCGGCAGCGGCTCATCGGGATACGTTCCCAGGTGCTCGCCCGCGATGCCGTACCCGGCCAGCTCGCCCAGGCCGAACTCGTTCGCATAGCGCTTCACGCGCTCGAAGCCCATCGCGCGTCCCAGCACCTCGAAGTACACGTTCACGCTCTTGGCCAGCGCATGGGTCAGGTCGAGCGTGGTGTGGCCGCCCAGGTTCACCGGCGAGTCCGCCGTGATCAGCCCCTCCTTCAACGCCGCCAGCGCCACCGCCAGTTTGATGGTGGAGCAGGGCTCGGCGCCCGCGCTCAGCGCCAGGTGCTGGTTCACCATCGCCAGGATGCGGCCGCTGGAGGGGTCGATCGCCAGCGCCGTACCGTTCATGCCGCCCAGCGCCTCGATGGCCGCCGCGCGCACCACGGGGTCTTCGCCCGCGGTCAGGTCGCCCACGGTCACATCGTCGGCAAAGCTGTTCGCCGTAAACCGCTCATAGACCTGCCGCCGCACCGGCACGCGCACCGCACGGCCATGCACCATCGCGATCCTCGTCCGCGCCACCGCCTGCCCATGCGCCGCCACGCGCCTGCGCGCCGTTGCGCTGTGCGCGACTGGAGGATGCGCCGCGGCGTGCGTCGCCGCACGGGCCTTCAGCTTATGTTTGGCCGCGGTGTTGCTCGCAGCCGCACCCGCGATGCCCGAAGCCAACAGCGATACCAGCGCGAGATGGATGACTCTGCGTCCCATGCTTCTCCCTGCCTGTTCCAGTTCTACTGCCCTCTACTGCTTTCCGACTCGTGCCGCCGCTCGATACTTCCCCGCTCAACGCCTCCGCTCAGTGCTTCCTGCGCAGAAACGCCGGTATATCGAGCTCGTCGCTCTCCGCCGAGCTGTCCACATACCCCGCGAACGAGGGCACGCGCGCCTCCGGCCACAGCGTCGGCTCCGGCAGCGGCTGCTCGCGCCCGGGCCGCGACGCCTCGCGTGCGGCTACAGGTACGGCCGGCTCCTCCTGTATAGGATGCCGCTCCGGAGAGGGCAGAGCCGACGCATGCAACAGCGTCGCCGATTCCTCGATGGGCGGCGCGGCCGCGCGCAGCTCATCGTTGTGACTTTGAAAAAAATCGTCGTCGAACACCGAAGCCTTCACCGGAACCAGCTCGTCGGCCGTCCCCTCCAGCCGCGCCGAGACCACCTCGGCATGCGCCGGCGCTGCCGTGCCCGCAGCCTCCGGCGTCTCCAGCCGAAACGAGTCCTGGTGCAAATCCGAGTGCGACTCTGGACGCAGCTCTGGGCGCAACTCCTGGCGCGCCTGCAGCCGCGCCGCCTCATAGTAAGGCGAGGTCACCCGCGCGGCGCTCTCGGCGACCGCAGTCTCCGGCGCCGCGGCCTCCGACCGGAACGCCGGCCGGGACTCTGCGCGCGGCGTCTGCGCCTGACTGGCGAACGGCGGCGGCGCAAGCGGTTGCGACGCTGCCATCGACGCCGGCTCCCGCACCACGATCCGCGGCGGCGCATCGCTGTGCACCGTCGGCAAGGTCGCCCCCGCCAGCATCCGCTCGCGCCGCGCCGGCGACTCCTCCCGGAACCCGGTTGCGATCACCGTGATCTTCACATCCTCGCCCATACGCTCATCCTGCACCGCGCCGAAGATGATGTTCGCGTCCTCATGCGCCGCGTTCTGGATCAGCGTCGTCGCCTCATTTACCTCGGTCAGCTTCAGGCTGCTCGATCCGGTCACGTTGATCAGGATGCCGCGCGCGCCGTCGATGGCTCCGGCCTCCAGCAGCGGGCTGGCCATGGCCGCTATCGCCGCCTCCCGGGCGCGGTCCGGGCCGGAGCGCACGGCCGTGCCCATCACCGCGTAGCCCATGCCCGCCATCGTCGTCTTCACGTCGGCGAAGTCGCGGTTGATGACGCCGGGGATCGTAATGATGTCGGAGATGCCCTGCACGCCCTGGCGCAGCACATCGTCGGCGATGCGGAAGCTCTCGAAGAAGCCGGCGTCCTTGGCCACGGCCAGCAGCTTCTCATTGGGGATCACGATCAGCGTGTCCACCGACTCCAGCAGCTCCTGCATGCCGCGCTCGGCCTGCAGCGTGCGCCGCTTGCCCTCAAATGCGAACGGCCGCGTGACCACCGCCACCGTCAGCGCGCCCATCTCGCTGGCCAGCGACGCAATCACCGGCGCCGCGCCCGTGCCGGTACCGCCGCCGAGGCCCGCGGTCACAAACACCATGTCCGCGCCCTCGAGCGCCTCGATGATCTTGTCGGAATCCTCCAGCGCCGCGCGCCGGCCAATGTCAGGATTGGCGCCCGCGCCCAGACCGCTGGTCAGCTTCACGCCCAGCTGCAGCTTCACCGGCGCCTGGCTCTGCTCCAGCGCCTGCGCGTCCGTATTCGCGGCGATGAAGTCCACACCCTCCACATGCGCCGCGATCATCCGGTTCACCGCGTTGTTGCCGCCGCCGCCCACACCGATCACCTTGATCCGCGCCCGGCGCTGCGTCTCATCGTGATAGTGGATGCGAAGCTCGTCCTCGGGCAGGTTGGGCATCGATATTCCGTCTCCTCAAACAACTACTGGCAAAGCGGCAACGGCCAAGGGAGAGGAGCGTCCACTCCACATTCCCAATTGCGATTCACTTCTCTTCATTCTGCACGGCGATTGGCAATGCCACCGAAAGGAAATCCGCCCCGCATCTAGCTCGGTTCATGCCCCGCTGCCGTTCCAAATTGGCCTACGGTAGGTGCAGAACAATGCCCACGGCCACCGTCTTCACACCGATGGAGCTCACGCCGCCACCGCTGCCGATCCGGTTCATGTTGCCGATACCCAGCTCCGGCAGCCGCAGATCGAGCATCGGCAGCACACGGATGTCCGCTCCAATGAACCCTTCGTACATCACGAAGTTGTCGTAGCTATGGGTCTGCTCGGCCGCGTCGCTGCGCGCCCAGCCGGCCGAGACCTGCGCATAGGGCTTGATAAAGGGGAACGGCGTGCGGATCGTCGCCCGCACCCCACCCAGCGCCGAGTTCGACTCGGTCGCGTTCGCGCCGCCGGCCGAGGTCGTCGCCGACTTGTTCGAGCGCGCCGAGGCGCCGCGCACATCCACGCCCAGCCGCAGCGGGCCGAAGTCGTGCAACATATAGAACAGCCCGCCCGAGATGCCCGACGGGTTCACCTTGCCGCCCCCGCTCGAACAAGTCCCCGGCGCCGGCTGGTAGCAGGTGATGCCGCTCAGCTGGTTCGCCGTATACGTGCCATAGACGCCTAACTGCGCCCGCGCGCCCAGGGCACACCCCAGCGCCGCGACCGCCACTGCCAAACCCTGCCAAATCCTCATACTCATCAGTCTACCGTCTCAGCCAAGTTTCGGCTCACTGCCATGCCTTCCTCTGCGGCTTTCCTCTGCGAAACTCTGCTACCTTCGCGGCCTTTGCGTGAGAGTCTTTGCCGTTGCTCGTTTCGCGAAATCCTCAAAAACTCCCCGCGAAGATCGACCGCAGCTTGCTGCGCAGCCCCTGCTCCTCGCTGGCCTTGCTGATCTGCGTGCGGTGCGTGTACAGCAGCATCCCAATCGCCGCGGCGAACTCCGGCTGCGCCAGCTCGGTCGGCATCC
>Ga0116230_10000212_pt1 | contig 47249 bp, 33 predicted proteins | sample S1TSphfallax_3_FD_88678 | JGI IMG/M metagenome (GOLD analysis project Ga0116230, IMG submission 88678) | Host-associated microbial communities from peat moss isolated from Minnesota, USA - S1T2_Fd - Sphagnum fallax MG | ecosystem: Host-associated > Plants > Peat moss > Unclassified | place...
AATGTGGGTCCTGGTTCACACTAGCCCTCTGGCTTGACCCTATACTAGGTTACTCTTTTTTTTCCCAGCAAAAAAAAAAAAAAAAAAAAACCAAAAAAAGAAAAAAAAAAAAAAAAAAAAAAAAAAAAAAACAAAAAGAAAAAAAAAAAAAAAAAAAAAAAAAAAAAAAAAAAACTTTTGAATATACCATTTTTTAAAAATTGACAATTGTTGTCTTGAAAACACGTATTGCCAAATTTGGAGTTTCATTGTTTAGGGAGATGATGAAAATTTGTATTTTTGTCCGTTGTAGCAAGTTTGTTAGAAATCAAAAGTTGGCATTTTTGTGAATGCAAGATAATGGCCTTCACTCTTGATGAGATCGTTAGTTTAATATATGTATCACAATTTGAGAAGGTGAGCCACCTCCATTCCCAAAAGCACATATCTATTTATGTCATGTCTATGGTTGCGACACATATGTAACATTTCATATACTATGTTTTTTAGCCCACATTTTTGTTTCCCAATTAACAACAAAGTTCTTATAGATAGAGAACATGATGCCATCAACTTGAACTAAAAACCTTTCTTGACATTTCAAAAGGTACAAAAAAATTTAGCCGAGCAGATTGCAACCCAATAATCAAGGGCTTAGATGATTTGGAGATTTCTTTTCTCAAGAGTTTGTTTTTGAAGTTAAAAGTTCTTGCAATGGTACTTTCTAGTTTGAGGGACTCAATATTATGTGCCACTATATTTGTTTGAATTATTGTGGGAGGCTTTAATAACATGTTGGTGTGAACAAGGGATATACAAGTTATAGGTGCTTGGGATGCAATTACCATTTCTAAATGGTGTTAGAAGACTTCATGTATGTTGTTACAAAGAATTTTAATGCAAATGGCATTGTTGTAACAATTTGAACTTTACTAGCTCATATCAACTTTAATGGCACCAAAATACCCATAACACCCAGTGGTAAGAATGTGATTATCTTTAATTCAACATAGAAATATAATATTTTGAATTAACAATAATTCCAAAGCTTTTTGTTATCCTTTTTGTAAGCTCCTTGTATTTCCAATCTTCTCATTTATAGACTAATGAAATAACCATTGGTGATTGATGATAATTGTGGGTCAAAAGTGGAGGCACTATGATTTGATAAAAACTTGTTTGGTTTGGTTGATATGGTTGTGTTTAGATCCAAGCATAATCATTTTGAGTACATTGATCATTGTAGTACCAACAACCCACATTTCATGGTCAATGGTTGTTCCATCACCCACATCCATGATTGTGGCAATGGGTGGTCAAGTTTTAGGATGGATGTTTGGTTGGGTCATGTTTTACTTTTGGCTACAAGGTCAATACAAGGCATGTTCCTTGGCTTTTTCCTAATGTGCATACTATGAGTTACATTGGCAATGATTTGGAAATTGAATTGGGTGTTAATTTTTGTCACTATGCAGAGAGTTTAGTACATTGTGTATTGACATTTTCAAGTATCATGTTTGATTGAATGATTTAAAGCCATGCATGCCATCTTTTTTTTTGTTTTTTGTTTTGCAAATTCATGGAAAAACAACTAGTTGGATCATTTGTGGAAGACAGACATCTTGGCAAAATGGAGTCAAGTTATGGCAATGATTATGGTCATACTACCAATGGTTTTATCATGGGCTTGTCTAGTGGTAGTAGATATTAGATTGATGATGATGGGTATGATTGTTACAATTGTTTTGGGTGTAGTTATTCGAGGAAGGATAAAACTTATAGAATCATGTGAAGAGGTTGAATTGGCCTGCCACCATGCATATTGGGAAAAAGTAACAACCACGGTTGTAACATATGATGAATGGCCATATGCAAATGAAATGTTAAAGAAGGGAGACGATGTAAGTTTTTTAGAAAAAACACATATGAAAACTTTGTGCAAGGTAAAACTCAATGAAAACTTAATGAACTTCAATTGTCACGAACTAAAGGCAACAATATTGATGATATATATATTTTATAAGATATTCCAAAATTAATGTATAAGATATTCCAAAATTGTGCCACTTGTCACAATAAAAAACATTGAAAATGAACGATTCAAATAATAAAAAATTTACAAGAAAATAAATATGTGAAATCCCCAAAATGTGCCATGTGTCCATAGTAAATTTGATGAATTAAAAACCACATGGACCATGTTTGGCCATAAGAACTTGAAGATGATGATGAAAGGACGTAGCGTCATGTGGCCCAATCTCAACCACTAGATTTGAACGATCCAAAATTTTCCAAGTTAAACCAAAATTTTAATAATCAAAATATCCATGTGTGTGCCATGTGGTTAAATTATGATGAATTACATTGGATAACCCAAATTTTCGCAATACGCAATAAAACTAGATATTTGAAATAATTGCTAGTATTTCCATGTGGCAGCATGTTACTAATTGCATTTACTCACCAAATAAGTCGCATTGCAAATTACAAATAACTACATGTATACTAAAAGTCAAAGGTTGACATTTTCTTCACATCCACAATCCAATGTCGCATGCGACTGCTGACATACATGACTTGTCCAATGCAAGTAAAAGTTTTTTAGTCATATTTGTCACTTGCAACTAAAAGATAATTGCAAATAGTAGTTGAAAAATGGTATTTTTCTACTAGCGTCTATTTGTGCTCCAATCTTTCACTTGATTTGGGAAACATGTGTAATCCAAAACTCCACATAGGAAGGCAGCAAATCCCACCTCTTGTTCAAGATTATTTGAATGAAGTCAGGTGCACATCTTTTTGTAACCACCCATGTCCTATTACAAAAAATAAAAAAATATTACAGTGGCATTTAACTAGCAATAAAGTTATTGTTTTTAGTTTTCATTTTAAAGAAGAGTTTAAATTATAGCTTTTGTAATGATCTTAATTCAATGAATGGGTCATTTAGTAGTCCTTGGTTGTTTGTTTACATGAAAGGTTATGTCACATGCCACCAAAATGACAACAATTTAAAGCAAAGTTGTTGTGCACTTGTAAAAGAATCATAAGTAAAATATTATGATGGGAAAAAAAATGTGGAGTAGGTCTTACTTGTGTACTATGTGTGAGGGGTGCAAATTCTTTAAAGTGTATAAAAATTTGTCACAACGTCACCCTTTTCTATCTTGTTTACCTAGTATTTTTTTGCCATGTAAAGACACATTTATGGATAATTATGATGGAATCTATAATTGTAATAGTCCAAAATATAATCCTTCTGAAAATTTTGACAACTTTTGATTCATTATTTTGTATGGGGATCAAAATATAATGTAAAAAAGGACTGTAATAAGGATTAGGCCTTTTTCATCATGTGGTACACCTTAAAAAAAATTCACCTTAAGGTCAATTCAAAGGTGTTGTCACAACAAAATAAAGTCATGCTTATGGTTTAAGGTTTAAGATTAAAGTTTTAGATAGATCACTTGTTATGGAATGTTTAGATGTAATTTAGTGTGATATAATGTTTTATGCATTATTATTATTTTCATAAGGTGATTATTGTGATTACCAGAAAAAAGGTATTTGGGTGTAAATACATAATGTCATATTGTGATGTGGTGGTTTTCATTCATGACTTCACATATTATGCACCTACTCCATAGGATGCAATTTTTAATGTTATATTGGTAGGTACTTAGTTTTACTTCAATTAAATAATTTGATTTTGTAGTTGGATTCTAGCATATTTGTGATCTTTGATCGTGTTTTGAATTTGTGGGAACTCGCGAAGGTAGGTAACACATTATAGGAAAGTCACCATGAAATAACGTTGATAATTGAGATGAATATTTTAAGTATGGCCATTAATTGTGGAACAACAATTTTAAATCATTTTCAAGTTGCACTGGAAAAAGGATTAATTTGGGAAGATCTTATAAATATGCATCCAGGTTTTAAATTCACAATGTTTATTTTTAGGTTCCAATGGCATTCCTTTGAAGCAACTAATGGGATTTCAAATAATTCATTTGAATTTAAGCTATGAAGAAGAAGTCATACTTTTGGTGCATTTTTGTATTGATTTGGTGATTGTGAAGGTGGATGGAATGTGGACTTTTGATATAGGGACCCGTATCATCATAGTTGGGACAACCCACTACCCAATTATTGTTGTTAATCACAAGTCCCTCAACAAGTTATTATATTTGGGTCTTCCTATTTTGAAACTTTCTATAGAGATAGATACAAGAATCGAATCTAATTTTGCACTTAAGCAAATTTGTAGTAAAAAATTGTCCTGGTGGGATTCTAAAGGGATTATTTTGAACATTTGCATTCACACTATGAACAACGATGATATATTGTTCTTTAGAATACATAGCCCTTGTGATTAAAAATGTGGGGAATAAAAACCTATATATATATATATAAGTTTTTGATGCAATCTTTTATTTGGGTCCATCGATGCAACTTTTTTTTCAAGGTTTCATTCATGAAAGTTTCATGATAAGAGGTTAACTAATGGTGATAGATTGATAGACAATTCTTTAACATGACACTAATACATGTAAAAAAAATAAAATCCTTGATTTGATTTCTTGAGAAAGAAATGTTAATTTAAACTTGGTTTTGAAGAGCTTATATACTTACGATTTTACCGTTAGAAAACACTTTCACTCTAGAATTTTCCTTAGATGTTTTGGCCATTTTATGAGAATTATTGTTTAATGATGGTATTACCATCTTCTAACATCCACGGTGTTTAACCAACATAGGACATTTTTTTACCATTAGCATATGCCAAAAGAATTACCTTTCAACATATTCTTGGTGGAGCTTTTTAGTTATACTTCTTGAGTCTTTTTTTTCTTGCTTTTTTGCTTCTCATGAAACAATTATGAATATTTTTGGACCTCATCCATTTCCATTCCCAACCAATGAAACGTAGCTTGAATAGGAAACAAAACATGTTCTTTAGAAAAAAAATCATTTTTTTTGTTTTCCATGAGTGTTATTTGCACAATCAACTTGCACACAAAAAAAACATTTCAAAAACTTCATAATTTCTTTCTATTCCAAGAAACAACCCTAACTACAAGTATCATACTATAAAAATAAAAATAAAAACATCCAAAGATAGATAGAAGAAATACTTTATGAGAGTCTCAATCTCAAGCTTGTAATATTTGTTTTGTAACTTTCTTTCCCAGGCTATTTCTTTAAATTTTTGTTTTTTTCTCTTACAATATACAAGTAGAAATGAAAAGAAGGTCCATAAACATTGCCAAAATAAAAATAAAAATTGGACAAAAAATTTGTAATAAACATAAAACAAAGAAAGATTTCTCAAATTCTTCAAAATAAAATGAGTTCTCCTCTTTTACACTATAATAAGTAAAAATGAAAAGATAGGCCATGAGTGTTGTCAAAAAAAAAAACCATAGTAAGCTTCCAATAGAAATAAAATAAAGAAATTTCAAAAGATGCATGCAACAATTTATTTTTTAAAACAAGAAATCCAAGATGTTGCAACCATATAACATGTCCTATTATAAATATGTCAATTTAAGTAATTATATAACAAACTTTGAGTTAGAATAATTCATTTTAGCATATTATGGGAAAGAACATGGTAGGAAAAAATATTATAAGAGCCTATTGTCATCCTACCTAAACCATCTTTAATGAAAATTCATCATCATTGGAATTAGGGAGATAAGCTTGGTTTTTTTAAAGTAAGAAACAATTAATTGGATGCAATTCATGTTTAATGTCAATGCAATTTTATTACATATTATTTTTATTTTGTTAAGCCCATTTTTGTAAATTCAATGAATTTTTAATACAATAAATTAATTTCATCTAAATTTTTATTTTAAATAAAACCATTTTTGTAGAATTGCTTGTTTTCCCTAATTTACCTTTTATCCATTTTTCTAATGTTGGGTGGGTGTTAGTTTGTTGTTCAAAACCATGTTAAGTATCAACTTATCTTTTAAAAGAGAATTAATTAGGTATCATCTAGGGTGCTACTTGGGTTAATATCCAAAGTGCAAGGTATCATTATTGAAAGATTTGGTTTGCAAATAATCAAAATTTCATGAATTAAAAAATATGATACCTAGGTAAATTATATGGATAATTCCTAAGTTTGGTTTTGAAAGGGTCTAAAACATAAGGAACATAGAATTAAGGTTTTAAATTATTTATGTTTAAGTTAGGTTATTGTTTAAGGTCGGAGTTCAAAGTATGGGACTAATGATGGAGGTGCCACTTTTCTCATGTAGGGAACCCCTCCAATTTTTTCATGTAGGGAACAAGAGATAAGAAATTAAACTATTTTTTCTTATGTGTACGTGTGTTTTTTCCAACATTATATGCGTTTATGTTCCAATCTTGTTATAGAGTTTCTTTTGTTGGAAAAACTTTCTTTCTTGTTTTGGTCTTGTTTTTTTGCTTGATTTTTTTCTTTTTATTGTAAATGTTTATCATGTGTTGAAGCCTTTGCAATTATCTCTTGTTTTTGTTGCAAATGTTTTCCATGTTTTAGAAGGTTTGTTGGTTTTGTTTTTTGCTATAAGTATTATTCAAATGCTTGAAGTGTTTAGGTGCTTAAGGCATTACTCATATGTTTTTGACACTAATTGGGCACTTTTGACATTCCTTGTCTGTTTTCAATTGTTATTCATGTTGTTCACATGTTACTTGGTGTTGTTTAGTCATTGGTTGTTACTAATGTTGTGTATGTGCTATGAGTGTTCTTCACATGTTACATGTGCTGTGTGTGGTGCTTATTGTATTAGCTTCAAGTATTAACTCCTTTGCTTTTGCTTGTGGTGCTATTAGTGTTGCTCATGGTGTTTGCCCTCTTTTATGATTATTATTACCCCCTACCTTGTTGTGCAAGTTGGAATTACATCGGAATGGAAAACAACTTACAAAGAAAAGGCTTATAATAAGTGTAAATACAATCTCTAATTTTTGGGGCCATAGATCCTTTCAAAAAGGATAATGTGCACCAAAAATGTTTTTTGGAAAATTCGGATCTTCTTGTTGTTAAAAACCATTGGCCCATTTACTTTGTAGAAAATATTTGGTTAAAGCATTTGGTAATGCATAAGTCTCCGTGTTGTTTTCCTTTCCAAAAAAACCTTTCATTTAATAAGTGTTATTAGACACAATAAAAAAGACAAATCAAACATGTCTTTTACTAATTTTAACATATTGTGATTCTATTATTATAAGTTTCAATCTCTAGATGTTTAAGGGGCACATGACATTTTTGCATTGATTATGAATTTCATAGGAGAGGATTAAGTGCCAAACATATTGAACTTGGCTCGTTTTGAAGCATTTGAAACTTTTGGGCATGCATTGGAAAAAAATTGCAAGACCTATCATGGATTAACAAAAAAAACCATCTTTATGTCAAGGATGGCTTGCATCAAATTTGAATACCATAATAGATGTTTAAAAATCAATAGTTAATGTGAAGTTTTGGGTGTGGCGAAAAGTTTTCAAGGCACATGTTTTGGACATTCCTTCTTTGAAGCTTATCAATGTGTAATTGTTGAAAATAAAATGTGTAGGGGTTTGAGATATGTTTCCATTAAATTTTCCCAATCAAATTTGCATAAATGTATAACATGTAAAAATAATTAGAGAAAGGAAGACAAGAATGGATGAAAGCTTGCATTACTATAAACCCTAAACCTATAAATTTGAACACATGAATCAAACAAGGTAAAATGCAAATTGTTTTATTTTGGTTTTATTTATTTATTTATTATTTTATTATAAAAAATTGCATTATGATCGGATATTTGATTTGTGCAAGTTGCAAGAAAAATTATCATGTTTCATGAAGTTTTTAAAATTTTGAGAAGTCGTTGTTTTTTTATTATAGCAATTAAATTGGTGCTAAGGTCATTAGTTATGTACATTTTCTTTTCACGTGGCATATATAACAAATTATTGTATATATATAATTACTAATGATTTGTGTTTTGAACCAATCAAGCAATCATTGGTTGTTGAATAATGTTTTACATGTAGCCATATCTGTAAGCCTTAAACTAAAGGAAAAAATGAACCTACCTTTCATTTTGGATAATTTCATTGATGATAATTCAAGCTTAAATATGGAGTTGGGAACTCTTGCAATGAACATAAATAATGAAGTTTATGAGGTCATTGACCTTTTCCTTTCCTTCTTGAAAAAATATGATGAGAGGAAAATTCACAATATGTTATCCTTGATGTTAAATCCTAAGTTTTAAAATTATTTTTTCTTTTATTAGTCATGACCAAATGATGGCCATAGCTAAAAAATATGGTTGGAGATCCTTACTTCTTATGCTCTTGAAGTCTTATCATCATTTTCATCTATTTTCCAAAGTGGATAGGAGCTTAGATATTGTTGAAATGGTAATTGTAAACACTAATGAACCTCTAAAGAAGTTTATTAATAAAAAATTGTTAATATTTTGAAAATATCAAGTGGATGCAAAAAACATAAAGTATTTTTCAGAGTGGTAGAAGAAACATGAATACATGTTCCCAATTGTTGGCTTTTGAGCTAAACAAATATTGGGGATTATAGGTTCTCAAATAAAAATAAAAATAATATTTTCTTTTGCTAATTCTGTTATCAATTTGAGGAGATGTTGCTTGTAGTTAGATAAACTTGAAATGTTAATTTTTGTGAATAAAAATTGAACGATGCAAAGGTTGGTTGCAAAGCTCTTTATGGTTTAATATAATTGATAGATTATGAAGCAAATTTAAAGGAAAAACTAGAAAGATTTGAAGGTTCATTTGAGGAAAACAAACTGAAAAAAAATATATAGTTTTTTTTGCCTTGAATATATATATTTTTTGTTCTTAATTTTTGTTATTTATATTAGATCTTTGTAATGAAGCTTGATAGTTTTTTTCTTGACTTATGAAAACTTTTAGATTTTGTTTTCTAAATTATATTGAGCTAACTTTTTAAATTGATGTTAAGTAACATCTAAATATAACCAACTAATATGAATGAAGTAAGAATTAGTTTGACATGAAAAAAATTATGAAATTATTTTTAAAATAATTATATTGTTAAAAACCAAATCACTCGATTATGAAGAAAACTAATAACTACCCAACATTGATTTTTTTTCCACCTCGTTACATGTTGCACCTATAACTTCCCATGTTACAAGTACTAAAGGGTATGTAAGATGCAAAAAGATACAAATATACAAAAGGTTTCATAACATACCATCCAACATGTTACATACCTCCTAATGCTTGTAACATGCCCAAAATATTTATAACATGGACCCAAAATGTGTCTAGGAACCTAGGTGGAAAAAACAATGCAAAAGGTAGATTGGGGGAAAAATAATTGCAATAAAATTCTTGTACTAATTGCATACCAACTAAGGACAAATATAATATTAGGTGTGAGGGTATCTCCATTGCATTGTCAATGTTGATGGTTTGGATCACAAGTATTTAGATCTTGATCTAATATCTAAATCAAAATTTATAACAATTAAAAAAACCTCACAAGGAACCCACATGGAGGCAAGAACTGGGTTTAAATTAGAATCATCTATTCTAGGGATTTGTTGGAGTTGGTTAATTTGAGGTTGCCTTTAAGTTTTAAATGCTTATGTGAGTTTGGGTATTACAAGGTTTAGGTTTTCAATTCACCCCTTAATAGCTTTCACGTTTTCCTCCTTTTTAAAGTATTTTTCGTTGTTTTTGTTGTTTTTTGATGATAAAATTCATAAGCCAATACCATCTTCTTCGTGTTTTTGAGACTATAGCAAAATGTGACAAATGTCCTTTGTTTCAAAACATGCACTTCAATTTATTGTTGATTTGTCATAATTTTTGGGACAATTTGTGTGATAAAAAATTCCAATGATTAAATCTAAATAAAATTAACTATTACTTAATATGATACATTATTAATTGAAATAATCATAATAATAATAAGTTTCTTTTGATGTTATTTTAAACAACCTAAGTTATTCTAACTTATTGTACCCTGGGTTATTTAAATTTATTGTACCATAGGTTAATCTTTATTTTTTTACTTTGTTTTATTTTAAGTTCTATTCATTATTATATGTTATTTTTGTTATTTTAAACTGCCCTAAATTATTTAAAGCAATACATTCTAGATTATTTTAAATATTTCAACCTATATTAGGATATTTGCCATAATATGATTTTTTATTGTAAAGTATTTCACCTTTTACATGTTATTTTACATTATGTTATTATCAATTATTTTAGGCTACTTTTAATTATTTTAGGTTATCCCACCTTAAGTTATTTAAATATTTTTAAAATTATTTTATTGTAAGTTGTTTTATGTTATTTAAAATTTATTTTATTTTATTTTAGGTCATTTTAAATTATTCTACCCTAAGTTATAGATTATAATAATTTAAAGTTAACTTATAACAACATAAGGTTACATAACATATAATAATTTAGGGTAAAAAAAACTAACAATAATTGAAAATATCTTAAAATAAGACAAAATAACCTAAGGTGGAATAATTTCGAATAGTTGAAAATAGCCTATAATAACGTAAAGTGAAATAACTTAAAATATTAGAAAATAACCCAAGGTAGAATAATGCATAATGTCCAAAATAATACAAAATAATCTAAAGTTGAATGGTTATAATAGCCTAAAACAACATGTGTAAAATAATTTAAAATATTGTAAGGTGGAATAACTTAAGATAGTTTTAAATAATGCAAGGTACAAGAGCTTATAATAACATCCTAGCATGGAATAACTTTAAATAATACAAAAATTTGAAGATCAAAATATTTTAAATAAATTAATGTGAAAGAACTTACAATAGTCAATTATAACTTAAGGTTTAGCAGTTTAAGGTGGATTGCTTACAATATTTCAAAACAATCTAAGATGGGATAACTTACAATAGTTGAAAATAACCTATAATAGTAAAAATAACATAGGGTAGAATAACCTAAAATAATATAGCATGGAATAATTTATAATAGTTGAAAATAACCTAAAATGGAATAATGTATAATAACAAAAATAACTTAAGATAAAATAACTTATAATAGCCAAAATGACATAGGATAGAATAATCTAAAACAATATAGGATGGAATAATTTATAATAGTTCAAAATAACTTATGTTAGAATAATTTAAAATAATCTAATGTGAAATCACCTAAAATAGCTAAAAACCTATGGTATATTAACTTAAAATGGTTAAAGGTGTAATAACTTATAATAATTTAAAGTACAATAGCCAAAAATAACCTAGGATGGAATAACCAATAATAGTTTACGAAAAAATAACTTAAAATGACATAGGGTGAAATGCTCAGAATAATGAAAAATAACTTAACATATAATATAATTTAAAAAAAAAAAAAAGTAACTTAAGATCCTTGCTTATGATAACTTAGGAATAACATGGAATAATCAATAATAATTTAGCCTATACTAACTTAAAATAATGAAAAGTACAATAACAAAGAATTAAAAAACAATTTAAGTTAAAATAACCTAAAATAACTAGAATAATTTAGGGTATTATAACATATAATAGCCAAGGGTGGAATAACCTAACGTAACTTATGGTAAAATAATTTAAAATAGTTTAAAATAACCAAGGGTGGAATAAACTAAAATAAAATATGGTAAAATAACTTTAAATAATCAAAATAATAACAAGTGGAATTTAAAACAACCTATGGTAAAATAATTATAAATAATGAAAAATAACCATGGGTGGAATAACCTATTAAAATAACATATGGTGAAATAACATAAATATAGTTTAAAAAAACCAAAGCTGGAATAACCTAAAATAAACTATGAAAAAATAATTTAAAATACTCGAAAATAGTCAAAGGTGGAATAACGCATAATAACCCAATATTGACATAAGAATTTAGTGTACTATAGGTTTTTTTTTAAAATGTGCATAATAATATGTGACAACAAATCATTTAAATAATGGTCCAATGGTTAAAGGTTTATTGTTTTGACATTGAAGTGAAGGGAGGTGAGGAGTTCAAACCTTTACATTTGCACTTGAAATTGGTGGGATAAGTTGTTTAATTAAACCTAGGTCTTAGGTGTTTAACTTAATGTAGGTTCTTAGCTTAGCCTTAGTTAGGTTCCTAATGTTTAACTTAATTTAGGTTCCTAACTTAGTTTAACGTAGTTTAAATATGAATTAAGATATTAGCCTAATGAATTACCTATTAATGAATTATTTTGTTCCCAACAATTAATCCTTATTCACTAAAGGGTTGATCGCTTTCATCATGGTAAAATTGTCCAAATTCATTCAAAATTTAGTGAAATATAAAATGAATTAGGACACATATTGGTGTAATGAATTTTTTATATATACTAAGGTTATCAAAAAAAGAAAACCAACAACATGTTTCCTAAAACCAAACATTTACACAACATTAATGTCAACCTTTGAGCCCATGACACCAGACTCAACACAACATCAAGTTTTTTCCAAACCCTTGTCTAAATCCAAATCCACATGTCAAACAATGTTTAAATTTTAAACCACATTCCAACCTATGTTCAAATCCCAATTCATTTTTAAAACCATGTTTAGATCATAGACCACATGTTTCAACTTATGTCCAAGTTGTAAAATCTATCATCCACATTTAAAACAAAGGTCAAAATAAATGTTGGGTTTGAATATTTGAAACCCTTAAAGGTTAATCAATATAATATTATATACATATATATATATATATATATAACTACCTAGTCAATTTTTGAAAGAATTTTCTATTTGGACATGTCCTCATCTCATTGCCCAAACGTTGCATTTTCATTTGCATTTTGACTCATGTCCAAATTTGTATTTATACTATAATGCATGTTCAAATCTCAAATCCCAATCCACATCTCAATCCATACACTAAGGTCCACGACTTAACAATTGTTCAAATTCAAAAATTTCAATTCATATCTCTAACCCTATTTAAATCCCCAATCAACATTTCAAACCATGTCCCAAATTCAAGATCTCGATTATAGTATCAATGGTGTTCAAATTTCATTTGTTGTCACAAATATAATTGTTCAATTGTATGAGTCTAGATCTCTTCCTTGGCTCAATCCATGTCCCAACACTTGTTTTGATGTTTGGCACATGTGGAGATTACATATCCTTGCAATTCATGACACACAATGAAATTTCAATCTATGTATCGATCAGTGTTGGTTGGATTTATTGAAATAAACATTGATACCCACTATTTATGCAACTAGTTATGTGTTTATATCTTAGGATTTTTATTGACAACCACAAATGACATATCCAAGTGTGTGAAAAGGACATGATAACCTCCAAATGTTAAGAATTCAAGCAACCACCCAAGTGAATGGGACATGACATCTTACACATATTGATAGTAAAAAACATGACTTTGGGACTTTGTTTAATTTTCACACATTCAATATATAACAAATGCAAAGTGTATTTGATAATGCCTCAAGTTGAAGGGATTTTTTAAAATTTTAAAGGCTTAAGTGAGGTGAAGCTAATTGCATTTGGCATTGGATTTCAAAAGTGCTTCAATTGTGAAAATTACTCAACATAAAACATGAAGCAAACATGAAGCAAACATTGAACTTAAATCATGAGATGAGAATTTTATGTGTATTGTCCAGGTAAGCACAATACTAATCATCTAGTTGTGAACATTTTTGTTACATTGTAATTTATATTTGTTAATTATTCCTTGGGTTCCACATTGTCAACATCAGGAGCCCCATACATGCTCATAATGTTCACACCAATTTTTCCATTTATGTTGGGTTTTCAATATCATTAACATCACCCTTCTCTATTATAACAAAAACATTTTAAAGTGTATCCTCCACTATGGATTTTGTTTCATTTAAGTCTTCATTTTCACATACCTTCACAAGATGGAGGTAATGCCCAACCATCATATCAATCAAATTGATGATCACATCCTTTTCACATTCACATTTGTGTATTTTAGTTGTCAAAATTGAAATGTTTTCTAACAAATTTTGATTCAAATATCCCTTGGATCTAAACCAAAATCTTTTACATGTCTTTTAATTCTACACCATGATTAATCATCTTTTGTAAATATCAATGGTTTGTAGTAGGCAATACTACAAAATGCACCCTCGTTCATTTTGGGTTTCACTAGATATTGAGTGAATTTGGACATTTTTACCTAATGAAATTGTTTACTCCCTAGTGAATAGGGACCAGTTGCTATGGACAATGATTTGTTTCACTAGTACCTAGTGAAACAAGGTTACTCTAAAGTGAAATACAAATTTACTAAACCATTCACTTGCTATTAATTAACTAACTAACATGGAAATCAATAAAATTTTAATTATTTAATATATAATATTATTGATAATTTCATGATTTTTAAATCCTATTATTTATTGACACATGTCATTACTTACGATAGGTTAAAAACCTAGTCTAGGTAGGTATGCCATGTAATCAACCTAGGCACCTATTATAAAATTTCAATAGAAGAACATTCGATCAACATACCATTGTTGACCACACAAAACACCACCCATGAGGTTTGATCCCTTGACCTTTGGAATAAAAGCAAACACCCTTACCATCAAGCCACCTCACTTGTTGTGATAATATGTTACATTACTTTCTATTTATCAAATACTTAATTTTAAACATTACAAAAACATAAACATTGAAAATTCATATCTTATCGAGATTTTGTTTAAATGAAATGATTCGAGTTTACTTTTTTTTTAAATTCAATAATGTACATAATTACATATATTTCCTTTTGAACATTTAAAATCATTTGAATAAAAAAAAGTTGAATATCAATATTCAATAACATTTCAATGACCATTTTTTTGAAGGAATTTTTTTTTAATAAATGGATTTTTTTTTGTTGATATAATAATACTACCTATGTTAAGCTACTTTCAATTATTATATGATTATTTTTCATTAATTTAAATTATTTCACCCTACATTATTTACGGATATTTATGGCTATTCTAAATTACTTTTGGTTATTTTTTACTATTTCACCCTAGGCTACTTTTGGTTATTCAAAATTATTTTTGGTTATTTTAGTTTATTTCAGCTTAGGTTATTTTTTCAGCTATTGTAATTTTTTTTACTATTCTATGTCATTTTTTGCTATTGTAAATTATTTCAATTTAAACTACTTGTAATTATTATAAGTTACTTTTGGCTATTGAAGGCTATTTCACCTTATGTTATTATTGACAATTTTAGGTTATTATAGGCTATTTCATCTTAAGTTATTTTTGTCAATTATAAATTATTTCACCCTAAATTATTTTTGGCAATCCTAAACAATTATAATATATGGCTATTAGTTATTATTTTATTAGTGTTATTGGTGGTTATTAATGGCTATTGGTACCTATTTTATTTGTGGCTATTAATGTTTTTAGTGGTTATTCTATTAATGGCCATTAACAATTATTCTATTGGTGGGTATTGGTGGGTATTGGTGGCTATTCTATTAATGGCCATTAACAATTATTCTATTAGTGGCTATTGGTGGCTATTCTATTAATGGCCATTAACAATTATTCTATTAGTGGCTATTGGTGGCTATTCTATTAATGACCATTAACAATTATTTTATTGGTGGTTATTGGTGACTATTCTATTAATGGCCATTAATAATTATTCTATTGGTGGTTATTGGTGGCTATTCTATTAATGGCCATTAACAATTATTCTATTGGTGGTTATTGGTGGCTATTCTATTAATGGCCATTAACAATTATTCTATTGGTGGTTATTGGTGGCTATTCTATTAATGGCCATTAATAATTATTCTATTGGTGGTTATTGGTGGCTATTCTATTAATGACCATTAACAATTATTCTATTGGTGGTTATTGGTGGCTATTATATTAGTGGCCATTAATAATTATTCTATTGGTGGTTATTCGTGCTTATTATATTGGTGGCCATTAACAATATTCTATTAATGGCTATTGGTTGTTATATTATTAATGGTTATTGGTTTGTATTTTATTAATGGCTATTGATTGTTATTCTATTAATGACTATTAGTTGTTATTTTATTAATGGCTATTGATTGTTATTCTATTAATGACTATTGATTGCTATTCTATTAATGGCCATTGGTTGCTATTCTATTAATGGTTATTGGTTGTTATTCAATAAATGACTATTAATGGTTACTTCATTAATGGTTATTAATGGATATTCTGTTGGTGGATATTGATGATTATTGATGGTTATTATATTAATGGCGACCAGTGGTTATTTTATTGGCAGATATTGGTGATTATTAATGGTTATTATATTAATGGCGATTAGTGGTTATTCTATTGGTGGATATTAGTGATTATTAATTGGTATTATATTAATGGCGATTGGTGGTTATTCTATTGGTGGATATTGGTGATTATTAATTGGTATTATATTACTATCTATTGGTGGCTATTATATTAATGGTTATTAGTGGCTATTTTATTAATGGTTATTGTATTATTGCTGGTTATTATATATTATATTACAACTATTGGTGATTATTATATTATCAATTATTGTTTGATATTCTATGTTATAATATCATCGACTATTGGTAGTTATTATATTATAAGGTTTTGAAATTATTTTTCATAGGTTATTGTTTTATATTCTGAGTTATTTTTACTTAGGATAAAATAATTTATAATAACATAAAATAAAACGACCTTGAATAACTTAAAGTATAACTTGAAATATCATATATTAATTTAAAATAAAATAACCTAAGGTATAGCCTAAAGTTAGTTGAATAATTTAATTTATAATAACTTAAAAGCTTATAATAAATTAGTTAAAATACCTTAAGGTAAAATAACATATAATAATTTAGGGTACAATAATTTATAATAGTCTATAATAACATAAAATATAAGTTATAATAATTAAAGTAGCTTAAAATAATATAGGGTATATCATAAAGTAGCATAGATAAAATATTTTTAAAAACATATAAATAAACCTATTTATTATAGTAAATTGTAATAGTGAATTATGTTAATTAGTAATGAAACATGATGTCTACATAGTGATATTATAGTGAAATAACTTTCATTATGGTGAAATCAGTAAAATGTCATGAAATTATTTCATTTAAAAAGTCCCATAGTGATTTAAGCTAGTAAATTGCACCCCACTTTGGTAGTAGTGAGAAGACATATTTATACCCTTGTTAGTCAACCCAAAAGTTAGATACATATTCCTTGTTTTTGGTGGTTAGTTATGATTCCACACAAAGTGTTGATGTTGTGAAGGCCATTTTCCAAGATTTATGAATTTCATATTTGGACTTAACCTTCTTACTCTACATATTTGTTCACCAAGTTTGTTGCAAAATTTGAGCAACATTGTGTTTATTTACAAGTTTTTCCTTCAATTGTCGAACTAGTTATTTCTTCGATGTTTCCCTCCTATGGTTTGCATGCAATTCATGGAAAGACAATTCCATCCTATTGATTTTAATTACAACATAAACATGATTTGCTCACATTTTTGTGGGGTTTTCAAAATTTTAAAAGTTTATTGATACTTGAATCAAACTTGTAAGTAACTTGAAGATTTGAAATATAGGCAATGATGCAAAAAAATAGATGTGGGTTTTGACTTCAAAGTTTGGGGGCATGGTATTGTGCTTGTTGTAAGCCTTTTGACTTTTGTTAAAGAATCTTCATCAAATTTGACCTCTAACTGTCTAAAATATTTTTAAAAAAATCTCGTGCTACTACACCAAAATAAACCTTCAAATTAGCAAAGACATATTATGTATTGAGAACAAAAAATGCCAAAGCTTACAACATTAATGACATGAGAATATGAACATTGGAAATTCCCTTGAAATAATTTATGATTGTCAACATGTTCTTTCATGAGAAAAAATATAATCAAACATTAAAAAGTTATTTAAACGTTTTTCAATTTAGTTTTCATCATTACACCTTCATTTGGTATTTAAAAAGTTACATGTAACAACATTAGAATCCAGAAAAAAATTAGTAATTGAATATTAAAAACTAGTGGAAAAACAAGTTTAGAAAGGAAATCATCTTGAGATTGAAGGTTTTTTGACATTTATGAAACCTTCTATATGTGCTAGGATACAATCTTGTTATTTTTACAAGTAACATCTTCTTTGTTGGACCTCCCCATATTCAACTATTTAAGAAAAATAAAAAGTTGTTCTATTTCAAAAGCTTTGTAATAGAACTTATGTGTGTGCTTCTATAATTTAAAATGATTGCACAAGGAACTAAATATTTAAGGTTATGCATATGTACTATGTACTCCCAACATTGTTTTGTGCATTTTATGATTTTGAGATTAAAATTTATCTAAACAATTTACTTTGAAACTTGTAGCTTCCCTATAAAATTAAATTGGAGAGTAAATTCTTGCATCAATTTCTAATCGCAAATCATTTGTGTTATTTAAATAAATCAAACTTTAATGTAAAAGTTATATGAACAATGATTTAAACAATATTTTCCAAATTAGCCTTGTAGGCTTATAACTATTTCATTTTCATTGTTGAGAAAAAATTGACATATAATTGTTTATTCTACAATTTCCAAAACAATGATTTGAAAGAAAGATAGAACATTACATCTCTTTGGATCTAAAAAAACAAAATTGTAAAAATTTCTTTGTCAACTTGTTAGAATAAGGCAAGAAAAACCAACATCAAAATTGAGAAAGATAGGTTTCCAATCTTCATGTATAGCTCTTCATACTAACCTTCATCACAAGCTTCCAAGTGTAAGTAGAAGAAAATGTAAAATGGATTTTGAAAACTTTTATAACATGGATGTTATAAATAAATTTTTGGTGTGATGTTATGACAAGGGAATGGACATAACAATATAAAGAAATATATATAAACCAACCTTGCAAGATTTGTTAAATTGTCATTTTTTAGAATTTATCATTGGCCCCATTTGCAATTTCATCCACATTTGCACACTTGGCATCATCATCATCCTTTTTGTTTCATTTTGTAATGATTGGCAACGGTTCTAAAATTTCAAAAACAACAAGTTCATGTGGTTCTTTGACTTTTCTTTCAAAAGACATTTTGGATTTGGAGTGATGACTTAAGTTTGATTTTTTGTGAAAAAATAATTGTCCTTCATTGTATGATGTTTTGGCACAAGAATTTGGATTCTCATACTTGAACAATGTGGAATGATAATATCAAGAGCTAATGGAGAGGTTTTCGGAACAATGAAGACTTCATATGGACATTTCACAACTTCCCAAATTGGTTATATGATGTTTTTAAACAATTGGTGAATTACAACATTTAAAAAAAAAAGTTGTTGGAAGCTCAACCACTTTTTGTAAGGGCTCCTACTAGATCCATGACATTAATAGCTTTCGACATTAGTTAAATATGCCTCTTTGCACCTTCAAGAGCCTAAGTTCTCGTTGATTTAGATGCTTTGGCAGTCTTACATTCCACTTAGTACATCGTATTACCATAAAAGAGTTCATATATATATATATATATATATATGACTTTACATGAATATATATTTTCAAATTTAATATTCAATCTACTATTTACAAGCTTGTGATTTGAGAGGAAATTTTGATCAGTTTGATTTTTGTTGCATCTAGATCTACATAATAGATCTTTATCTTCCTTTTTTTTTTTTTTTTCAAAAGCTAAAGAACTTCATTTTATCAATCCCACCACACATGTTCATTCTTTCAAAATGAAACATTTGGTTCATATTGGCAAGGCATTGATCTTCAAAACCTCGAATGTAATTTGTTTCTTCAATTTAATGCAATGCAATTTATAAATTTTTTTTGCACCAATCATCAACATCCATTATTGTAGGTTTAAAAACACATCAATATGTATATATTTTATAGATGTAAAATTCGAATACAAGTTCCTCACATGATCATAAGATAAAAATTGGACAAGGTCTTCCTCACAAAATTGCATGATTAAAGAAATTTTTAGCAATGATCAAGTATTGTTCAAACATATGTTTTGTTGAAAGTTGATGACATTTAAAAGCAAATTCAAAAAGACATGTTAAATGCATATTCTAGTGTCAAGTTATCATTTCCAACCTTGTCCTACACTCATATTGCATAAAAGAAACCCAAATTACATATATTAGTCTTAGTCTTATTAATGCATGACATTGCACTAATATCAATTGGGTTTTTATTTTCAGGTTTGCCAATTTTTAAAAACTAGACATAAACTTCTAATGCTCATCAACAAAGATTCATTAGTCCTTTTAATTATAGAGAGTGGGCACCTATGGACAAGCTTTTTCCAAATTGCAAAATATTGATAAAAACACAATGATCATTTTCATGGACTTTGTCATGTAGATGCCATAGATGAAAAAACATACATAAACAACTTCCAATAGGTAATCAATTTAGAAAACATTCATCAATATTGAAACCAACCATTGTTTGATTTTGAAATAATGTATGGACAAATGAGAGTGAGATGGTTGTTTCTTTATCATTTTGTAGTGCCCCAACTTCCATATTAATTAAAGAGTGCAAGTTAAGAATTTGAGACACTTCAACATGTTCAAATGATCATTCAAGTTCACAACAATCATGTAAAATATTAGTTGTTGTGATAACCAAATTTCTTACTTCTCACTTCAAAATTTTGACCAATTGCACTTGGTGGTCATGACTAAATTGAATGTGTTTAAAGTAAGCCTTACTTTGTGATCTATTATCACCTTCCAATTGCTCCACACTTTTTACTTCTAATGGATCCATTACCAAGGCTTGGTTTTGAGTTGATTATTTCACTTCAACATGATTCTTATAATAAAAAATCTTTTGCAATTTTTTTTGGAAAATTCAATAGCAAAATTCTTTTAAATTTTCATGCCCACAAGCTTTCAACAAGACAAATTTAACATGATAAACTAAACAATATAAAATTTCAAAATTTTTTAATCTTTCAAATTGATGTTTAATGTGAATTTTTTGGGAGACCTTGAAAAGAAGAAAATAATCAACAATGAGAATGGGTACCACCACAATATTGTACAAAGTTGTGTTTCACTAAAAACCCAATTTGTGCCAAAAAATATTAATACCCCTGACTTTGTTATGAAAATGAAAACCAATTCTTAGGTTAGGTCATTATGCACAACATACTTTAGAATATAGTCAATTAATAACAAATGTCTCTGATTTGTGCAAAATTCTTTTATGCTACTTGTTTGTGATAAAACTTATTTTTATATTTTTGATTACAATGTATATTTATGTGACCTAAACTTTTTGTTCTTGATTGTAACATGTTAAACTACTTGTGCATGATTCTTCATACAATGCGGGCATATAAGTTCTAGTGTAATCTTGTGTGTATATGACATACAAGTCATTAGGTTTGAGAAATGTGTTAGCTTGGTTATCTACTATATTCAAAATTCAACCTAGAATTGTTGAACAATTGTTTTTAATTATAATACAAAAAGAATTGACACTTTAACAAAAATTGTATTCAATTGTCTCCCAATCATTTTAAGCACCTTGGAGGTTTACAAGTACTCCTATGTCCATAGGAGTAAAACAATTTATGTGATTTCCATACATGTCATTTATGAGAACTTGGTCTTAAATCCCATCATCCACAATCAATTGAACACCCGACCTGGGAACTTAATACAATAAATAAAGGGTGGAAGGACTTTTGTGGCTAAGAAAAGCACATGGACTGTTTCAAGGGCTGGGCCAGGTTCGTCATCTTAACCGGGCAAAGTGCAGACAGGGTAAAAAGAATGCAGCAGTACTTTTTCACTGTTGGCATTGAAGAAACTTGTCCGATTTACTATTTTCCAAGGCGTTGTCGTCGTAGATGACTGCCTTGATTTCTAGGCTTAGTCTTTTTTGGTGTAAGAGATTGTTGGAAATGGTGGCCTAGGGTTTTGAGTTAAACCCCTCACAGCTGGACATTCTGAAAGCTGTGGCTTGAGGTCATCAGGCCCCCATTTTGGGTGAGGCCTGCTCCTTAGGGCCTCCCCTAATGTCGGGGTCCAAGACCTGAAGATTAGAGGAGGCCTACTGGAGCAAGGCATCGCCAGCATAAATGGCAGCAAGGCTTTTGACCTTTAAAATTTAAGATTTTGTTCTGCACCTGAATGTTCTTGTTTGATCACAATAAAAGATCATCTTTCTATCCCACAACATTCCAGTCTAACTTACCATGATACGTGGTAAAAGCAACTTTCACAAACGGCAGCACCTTCTGTATGTGAAGGTCCCTTCAATTTGGGAAGGGATCTTCCATGTGTGAAGGTGGTTTAGATACAAAGAAAAAAAAACATTTGATTGCTTTGCATACTAGAAAAGGTGTCACAAATGGTGCATTTTGCCATGTGTACACTTACTGGTGTTGCCCACTGAGGACTTATGTGGCAGAATCCACTGTTCACTGCTCATTTTCTGGCATTAAAAGCCTTGAACACCATGAGAATTCCAAAGAACAATGTCTGAAACAGCACTGCTGCAGAATTGCGCAAGAGCCAACTCCACCTCCTACAATGCGGTCACAGGGGAGCCTGAATTGGCTCCCCCTGCTTTTAGGAATAATGTGCCATCTTAGGGCCTTAATCTAAATCATAAGTGTCCTCCGGAAGAGTGTGGTGTCTATGGCAGTGCAGTTACCAATCCCTGTCCTCACACGTTCTCAAGCTTAAATCCCCAATAATAAGTTACAGTGTTCACCATTTCCACATGACCTTGGACTATGCAAAGTGCTCAATTTGAATTGCTACAAGCAATTTTTTATCTGGTGGATGCTGGGATGCTTTCTCCACATAATCCAAATGTTTCTCAAGAAACCAAAAAATCCCAAAGTACACTTCAGCCAAGGGTGAGTTTCTAAACTGATCTTTTCCTTTTGTGGACAGATCCAATGGTAAGGGTCATAGGCGTCCTGGAGCTTGATTCTTAGAAAGAGAGTCAGTTTCATCAAGTCAAGATAAGCTCCCAAGATATAAGTGTATGGTAAAGCGCTGGGCAGTGGGTAGTACTGGAATAAGGGCACATGTGAAGTGGAAACAAGCACAGGCCCAAATCTGGCAAAGCCCACTGCCAAGGGCTTTATCTTGTGTAATGACTACTGACCTCCTTGGTTTTTTTTCCTGTGATACCCACTGGGTATCATGGGGGAAAAAAATTGGGGCAGCAAAAAATCCATCTTGCATGCATTAGGGTTCTCAAAACACACACCCCTTGCAGAGGAAAGATTATGTGCAGAAAGGCACCCTCTAACTACACTAATTATTTCAAGCAGCTCTTTTCGCACCCAATCATCACATTTAATCTGCTAAATAATCTCTTCTGATCAAACAAGTAACTCATAGGCAACTGTTGTGAGGTGCAATCATGGCATGCAAAATCCATTGGTGTTGATGAACCACATTGAATTCAATGGGGGTTTGGTTGTGATTCAATGCTGATCGCAAGTAGTGTAATCGATTGGGTAGAAAGTGTTTTTCAAGTGTTTTTCCAGTGTTGCACGTGCAGCTGCTAGTTGCTGAAGACGATTGTTAGAGTGCAATTTGTGGAGCAGATTGTAAAGTCCCTGAAAGAATTACATCAATGGAAAAAAGCAGTTCTTTTGCGGGATGAACACCATCAGGTCAGTCACCTCGTGCAAAAGATGGATAATTGCTATTCAAGCTTGCTATATGAAGATGGATGAAGTGTGATCATTGCTACAAACCAAAAAAGTTTTGCAAGTTTTCTTTGGAAGGAATCAGGGAGTCACCACTTCCATGAAATTTGCCATTACATCAAGTCACTAAGGTACAATTATCATGTTAGCAATTTTGCAATGTTACATCTCTGGATGATGTGATAACATACTGGGCAAGACAAACACCATCTTCAGATCCAATGGCAGCAATAATACTATTCTGAACTCTGAACTCCAATTGTACCCAAAGCCCTGAAAATCTCTGAAACTGTTGGCCATATCAGAAGGCCATCTTCAGGTTCAGAGGTAGGAGGGGCAGGGGTTCATGAAGTATTTTATAACCTTGCCTTGAAGCTCAATTCCTCATTTCTTCCCCACATCAAATTCTGGACTACTGGAAGAGTGACCCATCCGTAGAGTATAGCTAACTCTGATTCTTTGACTTTATGACTCTGCATCATCTGTTCACAACCACAGAATTTTAGCATTACTTTCAGCCTTCTCTTTCAAGATCTTTCCTCACTTCTGCCCATATGCATAGATAAACTGAATTCTACTACTTGCAATCATGGTGCTTGATCCACAAACACATTTTGGACACTTGTTTGCTGAAGTGATCAAACCGGAAGGAAAGATAATCTTCATTCAGAGATGAGGGGGTGTATGATGTGCAAACTTTTGAAATCAGTTGAAGAGTGGTTGTCTTCTACAAATGGTATTGTCCTGAACAAGTCAGCTTCACCACAGGCTTGAATACAACTTAGGTACCAATTTTTCCATCTTCGAAAACACTTTATACATATAGATCATCATCACAGAAAATGCACCTTTCAGCCATAACAAAACATTGGCCACTGCAACACCCACATCCTCAACATCGTCATAATATACCATTTTTCTGTGTAAATTCTTTTCTCACCCATTCAAACTTTGTGCAGAGTCCTACAATCATCAGCAACAGTGCACAATGACTTCAGCAACAACTGATGCTTGATAGATTAAACACACGAACTCTCTTTCACAATTCACTTCTCAAGTCATGGGGTAATAGTAGTAGTAGTAGTGCACATGATCAAAGCAGATCTCACACAACCCAGATGATTTCTGCAACTGCAACAAAGGTAACTGAATTGCATCCAAGTTTAGCTTGTGAAGGGTGGCAGTTATTTGCTTTTCTTGCCAGCTTCCAGTTATCTTTGGGGTAGTTAATTTTCTGGACAACAAGGAGTGTTCATCCTCTCTCATCACTTTCTCAGCCTGAAAATTGTCAAACCACCCAAGGGGAAACTTTGAACCTTCATAGAGAAAACAAATTTTCTTTGCAAATTCTGAATAGTTTTTTGCCAAATCACGCAACAATAATGATGATTTATTGTACACTCACTGAACACCACAATTACACACAGAACTAACCTTGCAGGTGTGAGAGTGACTTATTTCTTGCATTCCTTCCTCTCCCTGCCCTCAACCACTCCATTTCTAATATCCCTGCTCCAAATTTTTCTGCAAACTTTTGTGAAACTTTTCAGATTATGGACGAAAGTATGAAAGATTTATAAATTTCCCAGCATCCAACTGCCCACAAACCAATGTACATAAAGGTGACCAATCGAAACATTATAATGAAATAATTTTACCATCTCAAATGCGAGATGGAAAGAATTGATCATTCCATGCAGACTGAGGAATCTGCTACATTCAATTTGTCACAGATACTACCAATCTGTAGTCCTATCCATATTTACAAATGCCCTACAACAACAGTCTCTAACATTATCTTCCATGTTCCATATAAGCAGCAAGAAAAGGTTGACCAGGCTGTGAATATCTCTCAATCAAACTAAGAAAATTTTGGAGCTCAAACCACCTGAAGACTCTTTTTGGTGGCTAATGAATATGTGTAGTATGTACATGTGACAAAGCTGGTCCTGAAGCCAACTGCAATCTGATGCTACTTGACAACTAGTGGTACATCAGAGAAGCTGCTTCCTGAACTAAAGGTCCTGTGGCATGTACATGGGTTTCAGCACTGTGGGCTTCCTCCTCCCAAGGTTGGAATGTCCTCCCTTCCTCCATGTGCCTAACAAAAGGCACAAACTGTCTCCAATTCTCACTGTAGAACAAATTCTCACCCATCCTCAGAAAGGTGAAAGCACACATTGGTTCAAACTCCCCATCAGTGTCACCCATCTCATTCATGCGTAATCTAGATTTGCTCACCACCTGGTCATGTGCATACTTGTCAAACCTAGGCAATGCATTTTCTCCAGCCATCCTGATCCCGGCTTTCCTTGTTGCAACAGCAACCTGCCTGACGAGACTTTCAGGACAGCAGAGAGCATCAGACGGTTGCTCAAAGTCCCTCATCTCAATGCAAGTGAAGTTGAGTGTTACCCCATGCTTTGCAAACATTTGTGCAATTGGAGCATATCCATCTCTAGTCCGTGTGTTGTAGTAGCCTGCTGTCAACTCAGCGGCATGCGATCTTGTGCCATAGTGCCAATGGATACCAGCCACTTTCCCAGAAACAATGGCTCCAGTACCACAGAAAACTCCAGTAGCTGCCGCTAGCACTCGCTCACCATGGGCCAGCAGCATCTCTGAGTACCACTCCATAAAGAACTGTCCATAGTCTGACTTCCAAGATCCATCTCTGCTGAAGAAACTTGTATCCTCAGGCCATTGATTGTAGTGTCCAGCATCATGAGGACCTCCAAGACCCCAATGAGGTTTTCCAAGTGCATGTGCATTTGCCTTCAAGCTTGCTAGCATGTATTTGTCATAGCATTGAAACTCCCCAATTCCAGGGAACCGCCATTTCCCCTCACTTTCAGGGTATGATGGATACCGAAGTTCTCCAGCAGGTCCCAAACCACACTGAATCTCCTGCAGACAAGACCACAAAAAACTAGTTTCAGCATCCAACAAGCACAAGTACACCACAAAAGCATGGGAAAGAAAGAAGAATGCTTCTAACAAGAGAAGCACATACATATGAAATGGGACACAAAATCTGAAATAAGTGGAAATTCTTTGCAACAATAAAGAAGAATAAGGAAACTCACAATGATGACATCACCAAGCAGACTTGCAAAAGTGTCCCTGAAACTCCTCATGAAATCTGCGTACACTTGGACTGGTGATCTTCCCTTCAAGACAGGAAGTGTGTCACAACCTAGAGACAAGTACTCTGGATTCCGCCTCCCTGCCTTGTCTGTGTACACAAGATCGGGATTTCTTTCCACCTCCTCCATTACCCATGGGGGCAAAGGAACCCTGTAAGAAGGAAAGAAAAGGAATGACAGTCATAAGCAAACCCCAGTCCGTCCGGACAACATCGTTGGGAGTTACAAAAGGATCCTTTTCACAGAAATAATGAGAGAAACCACCATGGACAAAACTAGCGCCTTCAAGACAGTGATGCAAAAAAACCCTTGGAAGTTTGAAGAAGAAACATAACAGAACACTGTCGCCGGCCCGTAAACGACAACGAGACATATTCATTTCTTTCAAAGGAGAAAAAATGCAACAAAACAAACGACTTACGTGCAGCTGTCACCGACGTTTCCTCCGCACTTGTGAAACGACATAACGGCTTGGACTTTCAAGCCATGACTCCGCACCAAATCGATCAATTCCTTGTACGCAGACCAGTTATAGATCCGAGGACCGTCTCTCTCCACAATCCCCCACCAAACGTCCAACATCACGCCCTCGACGCCGGCGCTCTTGAGAGCCATCAGGCTAGCATTCAAGGCCCTCCGTCTGTTCAGGGTATTGTTCATGTTCACGCTATCCAACGGCAACATCACGAACACTGGAACTCCGCCACTCGTTCCCCTGCTGGTCGGGGTTTCCAGAAACGGATACTCCTGCCACAACGCCGCCTGTTCTTGTAGTTGCTGCTGCCATGACGATTTCTCCACAAGAATGGATTCCCTGCCCCCTATTTCAGCCGCAACCAAGGAGCTATGAAGATGATCCATGATCCGCGAATTGGCGTTCCCCGCGGCCGCCTCTTCTTGCTGCTGAGGGCTTCGTCTCCACCAGTCATCGGCAGACGGTGGTGCAAATCCGCGAGAAGAAGAAGAAGAAGAAGAAGTTGCTCTTCTTGCATCAGAGCAAAACACGGCAACACCACCGCCATCCTGCCGCTGCTGATCTCTTCCGCCGCGACGCTGCCAGCTCTTCTGGAGGACAAAACTGCTGCTTCTGTTGCTACAAGAAGCTTCTGTTTGTTGCTGCTGCTGCGACGAGGAGCATTCGAACCCCAGACCTGCCCGCTGCGAGACGCCCAAAGCAGCCACTGCGCTACCACTCAAACAAGCGATAGTCGCCATAATTCTTTCGCTTTTCGTTTCTTTTCGTTTCTCTTCTTTTCCCACAACCAAGAGTACCTACCACCACCAGAGTACTATGTATACCTATATGATCGATTACCAAACAAGAAAAGAAAGAAGAAGAAGAAAGCTTGCTCTATTATGTATGTACACAAAAGAAAAAAAAAGCTCTATGCACACGCGGAGACAAACCAACACAAGTATGTACTACAAATTACACCCACTTCGTGAGTGACAAGTTCAAGTCTTTGGGACAAATCGAGTCAAGGGAGAAAGAGAGACTGAGTGAGTGAGAAGAGGTTGAGAGGTGCGTGCTGCTATTGTGTTTTGTGGTTTCATTGTAGGAAATGGTGTTATCAACAGATGGATATATACAAAAGCGATTGATGGGTGGGGATAGGAAAGTTGAGTGGGGGGGAAGGAATTGATTGGGGGAGCCTTTTTGGGCCTTCGAGTACGCAAATGTTGTGTTTTCATTGGTGGCTTTGTTTTACTTTTTCTGTCGAGGTGGGACTGGCTAATTTGGTGGGTTTAAAGTCCTCGTAGTAAGGAAAAATGGGTCTAGAAGAGGGGGGGCGAGGGAACTTGCACACCTGATGAGTCTTTGAGGCAATACCATAGGTACTTACTTACTCTCAGGGGAATTTGAGTTGTACCCATTATGCCTTTTAGACCTGAAAACTGGTGTCAAACCCTTTGTCATCCTTTGGACCTGTCTTATTTCATGTGACCTAATTTCTAAGTACATTCTTTTAAGTTGTCCGTGTATCTTCTTCTCTCTCTTGTACAATATGAGAGGTGTTTTGCACTTTATGGTGGACATGGTCCCCTCAATTGATCTTATACACCACAAGCTTGTGATATACTTCCATGATCAGCCTTTTGCAAGGGCTGATCTGGGCCCCATAGTACTAATTTCTTCAAATCTCTTGAGTCACTATTGTAACAATGAAAAAATAGTCCTTTGAAGTTACTTACCTACTAACTCTGTAAAACAAAGAGGAAAATAAAATATTTAAAACTATTCTCATGTTGGACATTCAAGCTTGGAAAGAGAATATGTGTGTGGAAGCAGCACTCATCTGTAAATCCGCGTGGAATTGCTGTCCAGTGCTGCGTCAAAGTAAAAGCACAGTATACTGCCACTTCCGCGTGGAAAGCAACAACCTGTATCATGAGAAAATAAAGTTCCAATCTTATGACTTGGAAAATGGATTCTTGGTTGCAAAGGCGAAGTCCACCCACATGTCATACTGCGTCCAGACCAACACAATATCAATGTGGACTACTTATTATGCAGGTTTGTCTATCAAAACATGAAATTTAACCTTGAATTGAACCTTTCTTCACATTTAAAAAAAATAATCTTAAAGGCTTGAGTTCCAATTCAAGAGTCCAATATAAAAAATGTGTGTGAGAGGATTCAGTTAACTTTTTTGTTTTTTTTTTCTTCATGATTTTTAAAATTTTCTGTTTTCACTTTCATTTTGTGCACTTGGGTTTGAAAGGGCTGAAAATTCACTCTTTCTAACAACCACCTTGCAAGGATCCACATAATCAGCCATGTTAATTCTAAAATTGATCAAAAAATGGAAGAGCTGCTGTGCTTTCAACGATGTCTTCAATCCATAGATGTGTCTTCCATTTTCATAGAATTTGAACAACAAAGGTAAAAGAACAATTTTGAAAAAACCAAAAAATTTAAGAAATGAATAACCTTGAACCTTAGGGTACACTTTGGTTCTCCAAACTATGAGCCCTTCTATAAGCTGTTTTTTTTTGGTCTGGACCAATTGGTTTTCCCTCCAAAAAGATACCATGTAAGCTAAATCGCAATTTGATTTTGTCTTGATCTTGGAACCTTGTCTAAAGGCCTTGGAACCAATTTAAAGCTCTTCACCAATAAAAATGCTCGATTTCATTGGACCCTGCTTCTTGGACCCTTGTCTAAAGAGGCCCTAATTGAGTCAAAGCTGCACCTATTGCATGCTGTCCCTTTGTTTTCCGAAATTTCAGGAGGGAACAAAATATCACTGGAATCCAAACAGCCTCAATTCCCAAAGTCTGTAGGCGAAGGAGGCTATTTCTAGAGAAGGACTGACTCAATTTATAACTCATGGTAAATTATAAACTCTGTGAAATCCATGAGTTTATATATTCAATACTCTGTGACGTCTTTGAAATTCGATTGGAAAGGAAAACCACCTGTATTAGTACTTTTTATTATGAAATCTTAGATGGGAGCCAAACTTGGTGAGAATTAGAGTTTCTTCCAGCTCCGGGGGTACTTATTTGTGATTGTTCATGGGTGCCCTCATAACTTTTTCTGTTTTTTTTTTAAAGAGCCATATTAATTGGCCCATCATCAATTTTTTTGGAACATTGGGCACTCCCCATTGGAATCACCTCTTCTGACCCCCCAATTGCAAAATAGAAACAAATATCTTCCTCTATAGCCCACCTTTTCAGTTTCTATACATAGGAGTTGAATTTTTCAGGGTGCTATTGGGAACATATTGGGGAACACATTTGGGAACTTAATAGGAACCACATGGGAACATGGTGAGAACACATTGGGAACAAGGGAAAAAAACCAAAGAATCCCTTCCCCCCCGCCCCAAACTGAACTGTTCATTAGTGCATGCTGAGCCTTCCCATTGGCTGTATGAAAGTTTCTCTTTCCAAAACTGTTTGTCACTAATACCCTTTCTTTATAAGGGGGTTACAATTTCTATTTGAATAGCAATCCTGCCTCTCCTATTGTGCTTTGCATTAATTAGATGAGGTGCCTCCCAAGTTCAATTTTTTTCTTTTGCAATGAGCCAATTTGATGGCCCATCACTCAAACAAAAATACCCCCATTTAGGCTCTCCAAAATAGAAGGTTCTATTTTGAAGTTCCTTCCCTTTGGCCCAACTATCTATCTATGAAGGAAGGTAGTTTATTTTGTTCTGTTGTTATGAGATCCACCTGGGATGCTTCAGATCGTGTTCTTGGTGTCTTTGGAAAGCTCTGGATGAGGAGGGGTGCATGGGCTTGGTTCCATGACATTTGGACTTGTGGTGCAAAGTTCTTGAATATTGAATGATTTCTTCACTGAAAATTAAATTAAATCCTAGCTGAAAATTTCAGACAAATTGGAATATGCCTTTGATATTGTTGGAAAGATCTTCATGAGCAGGATTTAATGGAATTTATTTGGTAAGATTTGGATTCAGAATGTATGAGGCATTGATATTTAAGTGATTTCTAGCACTGAAAATTCAAATAAATTCCAAAAAATCAGGTTTTGGAAGGAAAGATGAGTTCAGGACGTGGTAACACTTGGGCCAATGGCACATGCCACACTAGTATTGGTGAAAGGAGGACAACATTTGTCAAAGCATGTGGGATAAAAGTGAGGTGCTCTTGGGAACTCTTTGCTTGCGGTTTTGTTATTCCTAAAATTGGCCTGGACTTATAGCCCTTCCTAAGAGCACCACCCTACTATTATTGGAGTTATATGGCATTTAAGTTAGCAGGTTACTTGGTCACCCATCTGAATACTTAATATGGTTCAAGGTAGGTTTAGGGTTTATAGTTTATACCAGTGTTGTGTGTAGTTATTTGAATTTTCAGAGAACTATTGATTTTGGATTTTTTTTAAATTCAGAATCTAAGAACCGTCATTTTTGGTTCTCCAAAAAAGAAAGAATCAAAGAGTCACAGGTCCTAGTTTCAAAACCCACTAGTGGGTACCCGTGACCTTCGGACATTCTGAAGTCCCTTGGTTTCTTTAAACCAAGAGACACACACAAAGGTGCAAAGCATTTTTTTATTTTATTTTTTTTTTTTTAATTTATTGTTTTTGAAAAGTCCCCCACGAAATCCGTTGCTGGCCAACCTCATTATTGCAACACTTTTCCTCCTTAAATTCTCTTTCTCCCCAGGGGTCCGTGCTGTTCACCGTTCCCAGTTCCAAGCAACCTCTACCTTCTGGAGCAAAGCAAGCAACTTACACTACTCACTTATGAGACTTCCGTCCCCGCCATCGCCGCCCTCCCCCGCCAAACACACACAACTCTCTTACGCCGGGCTCCGTCATAGTCGTGGGGGGTGCAGGGTCGGGCTCGGTCGGCCTTCTGTGATGGACTCGGTCCGGCACCCTGCACGGCGGGCCCGGTCGGTGGAAATCCGTTTGTCCGAGAGTGCCCGCATCGCTCATGCTGGGAACCAGAGAACGGCCGTGCCCGTTCCACCCGTGCAGGGGACCAGAGAGCTGACCGACCTTCTGTGACGGACCCAACTTCTTTAAACCAAAACAAAGGCGCAAAGCAACTTTTTTTTTTTTTTAATTTATTGTTTTTGAAAAGTCCCCCACGAAATCCGTTGCTAGTCGACCTCATTATTGCAACACTTTTCCTCCTTAAATTCTCTTTTTCCCCATGGGTCCGTGTTGTTCATCGTTCCCAGTTCCAAGCAACCTCTGCCCTCTGGAGCAAAGCAAGCAACTTACACTACTCACTCATGAGACTTCCTCCCCTACCACCGTTGCCCTCCCCGCCAAACACACACAACTCTCTTACGCCGGGCTCCGTCACAGCCGTGAAGGGTGTCGGGCCGGGCCCGGTCGACCTTCTATGACGAACCCGACCCAGCACCCCCCACGGCGGGCGACTGACCGACCGAGAGTGCCGGGCCGGGCCCGATTGGCCTAACGGACCCAAGCTCCGTCACGGACAGACGTAGTGAATTTATATATAAGATACAGAATCTGAGGTTTTCATGAAGGAATCAATAAAAAGTCAACAGCTTTTTTGTTTATTATCCAAATTTTTCAATTTTTAGAACCATGGTTATATACCTAACTGGGTCTTTGATTTTTTGAGAATTGTGATTATGAATTGAGAATTGGTTCTTACTTATACAAAACTTTGCAATCCTCTTAGTAATATTGCAGCTGAGTTGTATCCCAAAGGTTTATTAAAAATAGGGACATACCCTCATAATTATCAGGTGGTTCTTAATATTGCAGCTGAGTAGTATCCCAAAGCTTTTAGAGGGAGAAGGGTGTTAACTTAGCATTGGCACAGTGAACAGGAGTTCAAGGTTGGTATGCATGGGTCCCAAGCAGAAACGTACCTAAAGCTGCCATATATGTAACTGGAACCTAACGCTTTTAGCCAAACTCGAGTTTTTCTGTTCCAGTTGTTTAAAAGAGAACTGGTAATTCTATCAGAATTCCCAGTTTTGTACTTCTAGTGTAGATCTGTCTCTAAAAGACCTGGCCTGGGAGAGATTCAAAACTGGGAGTTAGCAAATTTCAATTCAAATCAACCAATAACTCAGGAATCAGTAAATTCTGCAAAAATAAAAACCATTGCATAATGCACAATCCACCTAGGAATGCATTGGCCAGAGCAACCAGCAGCCACGAAGGCACTGTAGGTTGGAGGTTATGTGGACGGGAAACACTTTTTATTGTATTCCCATCCCATAGGTAACCACAATAGCTAGCATTGTACTAACCATCCAATGCATCTACCTACCTAGTAGTTACCAAGTGTCTTACCTACTTGCTTACATACATAGCAACCACTTATGTTACTCGTCCAACTCATCTATGATACTTACCGACTTATAGAGGCAGTTACCAAGGTAGGTTGAGGTGAAATTAGGAGGCTTTCTAGGATAGGTTATCAAGATGGAACAAGGTTGTAGTGCTGAGGAAGATTAGTCAGTAAATAATTTATGGTATTATCTTAATTTGATATTTCCACTGAGGAAAGCCATTGTGAGGGAAAGGCAACATTTCTTAGCCAAATCTAGCGCTGCATTTTGGGAACCTTCCCGTCATGGGTTTTACACAGCAGAGACATGATATGAAATTAAATATATGCAAATAACGAGGCATAGGTGGTGGAGAGTTTTATGCCTACTCCCCAACAGTGGGAGGAATCTTACACCTATAAGTAAGCATAATCTCACTCCGACTCTCAAGGATTAGTTGGATGATCCATCCCTCCTCATTCTCAGAGGTATATTCATGACTATAAGGTGGCCTCAAAAGACATACAATTATTTTTTTAACTGGTTTACATGCCTGGGTACTGAAAGCCTCGGCAACTGAGCTTGACTTGGGGATGCCAACAGCGTGTTGGTCAGGCCTGCAGTTGTGCTTCAAGAGAAACCCTAAAAAAAAACTGGTTACTGAATTAAAAATGCTGGGACAAAACATCCAGACCTGGTTTTCAAAATTTTAGAACGACTAATATTAATTTCGTAACAGTGTGATGCGTTGTCAGGAGCGCAATCTGGGCAATAATATCCTCTTCAAATCAGAGGACACCTGTCAGAGGCTGGGTTAAGGATAATATCTGAGCTGCACGCCAGGTGGGAGGTAAACCTGTAGGGATCATATAAATCTACCAGTGATCCATTTCAAAAGTATCAGTTACCAATCTTCACATACATGTGGGCCAGAATGAACCAGCACCACTCGAGTGCACAATGCAGGATGGATGGTGTGTGAACAAGAAGCAATTTTTCATTGTATTCCCGTCCCAGAGCTATGTACTAGCCATCCACATGTATCTTCCTACCTAGTACCCACCAACTCCCTCGCTTACTTATCTGCTGACATTCCTTACATACTTACCTGTGGTCAGTCTTCACTACTTATCTATGATACTTATTGCCCAATTACATAGGTAAGTTAATAGGTAGTGTGATGGGGAAGTAAGAGGGTTAACAAGATAGGTCACTGGGCTAAACCCTAGTAACTCAGTTTCGGTCCAAAGTCCCTGCACAAAGCTTTGTGGCCAGAGTGAACCAGCTGCAACAAATGCACACCAAAGGGTAGTATGTGGGCATGAAGCACTTTCCCATTGTGTCTTTGTCCTTTGACTACCCATGATGGTTAGCTTTGTACCATCCATCCACATGCATCTACCTACCTCATAGTCACCAAGTGCCTTCCTTATTTACTTATCTACTTACCACTTACATTTCTTACTTTCAATACTAACTTATACAGGTTGCAACCTAGGTAGTATGAGGAGGAAGTAGGAGGGTGTAGAGGAGAGGTTAGCAAGGTGGAATCAATTGTGCTTCACCCATGACTCAGTCGGGGTTTCCAAGGGGTGGTGCACCAGTGGCTGCATGGGTAACATAATCCTATGATTACTGTATGTGTGTATGAATCTGGATTCCCCCTTTCTAGGTCTTTGTAACTTTGTTCAGATTGTATGTGAGTGGAAGAGAGAAATAAATTATTCCAATCCCCGTATGATTCAACATCTGTCATTCTTCCCACCCACCGTCCACCACCAAACTTTCAAATATCTTCCATCCCTTCATTTGTGGCTCAAGAGTTCAGAAATACCTTCACCTTGCAGCTGATGACACCTGCCTCCGACTTTCTCAACAGTTCTTCAAAGTTAAGCATCCCACAGACTCGGGGATTCATTCAATTTCCAACTTTGTTTTTGTGAGGTTGATGTTCACCTAAATTTTGGAAACTTCTTCATTTCTGGTATCATCCTTCAAAAGCACGTTTAAATGACACCTGCATCTGTGCCAACCTTTAAAGTGAGAGTCTCACACCCGTCATTTGTGGTAACTTACTTGCCAACCTTTAAAGTGAGAGTGTCACACCCTTGTCAAAGTTTGTAGGGGTTTTTAAATGTCCTGCTGTCACACTTACTTTGGGATCTGTCTGGGATTGATCGATTCAAACCCCCAATTTTGGGTTTACAAAATTGAAAAACCCCACACATGTAAGGACAGCTGCATCCTATGTACCCCAACTAGTGCCTAAAACGGGGACCAACAAATTTATGAATGAAAATCATGCTAACCAATGAGGAGATGCAGCATGCACTCCAAGGCTTAGGATTTTATTCTTTGAGGGGGGGGGCGGGGGACTGAGATTTTTATTTTCTATTTTGGGAAGGGTACGAGTGTATTCTTTTTTATTTTGGTCGTGTGTGGGTTTTTGTGTCATGAGACACTTTTGTTTTAGGATAGTTTGCAAGGTGGATGTAGTTCACAATCACCCGCGGTGGGGGGGGGGAGTTCAAGAGTTCCCAAGTTCCTAACATGTTCCTCAAAGAGTTCCCAATATTCCCTCACTTTTATCTGGTATGCTTTGGCAAATGATGTCCTCCTTTCACTAATATAGGTGGGCCAAAGGTGAGGAACTCTATACTTCAAAACAAAACCTTCTACTTTGAAGAGCCTCCATGGTTTCATTTTTTTGTGAATGATGTGCCAATCAAATTGGCTCATTGCAAAAAAAAGATAAATTGAACTTGGGAGGCACCTCATCTAGTTAATGGACGAGGTGAATATGTAGGTTGAATTAGTTTGGTAAAGATAGAAATAAAGTTTTGTTTTGGTTTAATTTTCAAAGTGGTTGTGAAGGTCCAAAGACTTTTAGTATTTTCATTTATAGGGTGTCGCACATACATTACAAGAAAATATGGACCCAATTCAGTCAACATTTCACTCATTTTGTAATGAAATATACTACAATGAATTCAAATTTTGAAATGTGAACAAATGAACATTGAGTCAACTAGGACCAATGTTATTGACCATGTGAAGTACATTGCATGTACATGTAACTTTGATGTAGTTAAACTATTACTTCTGTAATTATGTAATGGGTAAGTTTGGTGATTTACTTGTTGGTAGGGTTTCATGGTTTAATTATGATTTGGTCATGGTGCTTGATTTTCACATAGATAGTTATGTGAAAGTTTTTGGCACATTAAGGTGCATTGATTTTCACATGATATTTTATGTGTAAGTCATGTGAAAAGTTTTTGGTACATTAAAGTACATTGACTTTCACATGATAAACCCTAAATAAATAAATATTTGGTTTTTTATGATAGAATCTAACATCCAACACCTTTTGTGGTTCCTTTGACTATGTTTTGACCTGTCAAAACAATTTGCTAAAATAGTGATCTTGGTTACAAACATCCAAATGGCAAAAGTTACAATGGTTTCATAATTCAAGTACCAAATATTTGAAATTTCCCTTATGGAATGTAATTACAACAATCCCAAAGCCCCACATTAGAATTTAAAGTTTCATTCTCAATCTAAAAACTAGGTTATAGGTATGGTCTAATAAATTTTACACATTTTGGTTGTTTAATTCTTGAATTATAATTATAAGTTGTTTTTGAAACTTGGGGGCTAACTTGCTAGGAGCACATTTCAACTTCAAAGTTGAAACATGGGGGCTACGTGTACATTTTAATCTCTAGATCTTGGTCTTAACTTCTAAGTTTGGAGCAATTTTTTCTTTTTCAACTAAGACATTCCAAAACCCATCTCTTATATTTTCATAAGTATTTTTTATTGGAGCATTTAAGGTTTTGAACAAACCTTCCTTATCCCTCAAAGCTTCAACTCAACTTCCAATTTTGTGCATATTAGGGTTTTAAAGTTTTGATCAAACTTTCAAATTCCCATATCCATTTTTGATGTTTGTTCTTATAGATTTTTTCACATTAACATTTTAGGGTCTAGATTTTGATAATTTTATTTTTCTTCATTTGTCAAAACCTAAAGCAAGATGGCCCCTTTACAGGTTCCCAAAAACTTCAAATTTCATCCTATCTATATTTTTTGTCACCCCCTAAAGATGGAGTTGGTCCATCAACTCCTTCCCCGCTACCACCCATATTTGTTTGTGATTCGGCTTTTATCCAAGTAAGGTCATGATAAAAAGAAAAGGAAATTATATGAAAAGGTTTGAAAACTCTATAATGTTTGGATTGTTTGCTTACCTTGGGTCGAATCAATGGTTAACAAAAAAGGAAAAGTGCATCAGGTGTGATGCATGTTTTGCACAATTGTGGAGGGTAAAGAAAATTTAATGGCTCCAAAATTAAATAGTTTATAAAAGCACATTAGCCATTACTAAACACAAGTTTCCATTATTGGGGTGGATGATGGTTCATATTACATGAACAAACATTTTGTGCATCCCAAGAATGAATAGTAATACACAACAAGTCGATGCCCTTTTGTTGTGGGCCTATTCCGATGTGATGTATCTTCCTATCACAAACAAAAATATATTCAATTTGCCATTATTTTTCATATTATTGTTCATGGCCGCCTTATGATTAATTTTGAAGGTTTCAAAACATTGTACTAGATGTTGTCTATGAATAATGTTTTTAGAAAACATTAGTCTAACTCATCAAATTGGGGTATTGCATAAATTATGCATGGTGCACTATTAGAAACTATAAAGCTTGCATCTGCATCTACTGCCTTCACACGCATTTTTTGCAAATGAATTCATAACAATTAACAACATTTAGTGGTTGTCAATCCATCGTTATGTTTCTTTGGGTTGGAAAAGTATTCCAATCCACCTATGTGTGGAAATTGTGAGAATTTATGCCGCATTTAACAATGTTTTTGGGTTGATGGTTAAAAATTTGCTAAATTTTGGTGGATTAAGGCTTGAGGAGTTGGGAGCCAAGCTAATTAACATGGGCTATGATGGTAACAAAGTGTTTCAAAGGCATCATATTAGCTTTGCAATGTAGTTCAAAGAAAAGGTCAACCCTTTTTTGAATGGTGTCCATTGTTTTGTTCATAAAACAAAATTGATTATTGTTATTTTTTTAGACCTAGATTTGGTGCAACGACTTGAAAGCATTTTGCAAGCTCTATATGCTTCCTTTTCACATAGTCCAAAGAAATTCCAATAATTTCAAAAGCTTGTTGATTTGTTGAACACCAAGGGGAACAAATTGTTAAAGAACGTTAAAACTAAATGGATTTATATGTTATCTCTAATGAAGCAAGTTTATTCATAATATCATTTTCTCATTATCAAGATGTACACTGAAATACAAGGAATGCGCCAACTTTCAAGAACTTGAATGTTTTTTGTGATGTTGAAATCATCTTCAAAATCCCATGTATCCTCCTTATGCTTGAATGTGTGCATGCATTAATCAAGATTGCATAAAGCAAGGATGTTTTTGTATGTGATTTTGTGGAATCTATCAAATTAGTCTAACAAAAGTTGTATCAACTCTATTGTGATTCATATACCAAATATGATGATCATGGATTCGATGGTTTTCAGTTCCATTGTGGTCCTAACCAATGACAACCTACCTATGAGTTGGTTTTCTAACTTAAATGGGCTATTAACCCAAAACAAGCAAAAGATATGTTTCACACTCACTTGAGTGTGTTGAAAGCCTTGTTTTGTGTGCCTTGGAAGGTGGGTGAAAGTGGGAAGTATGTTTTTACATTGCTTTCTAGTTAAGCCTTTGATTTGCAAACTTTTTTTTTTAAGGTGACCATATTACATCAATTTGAGGCAATTTTGCAAAAAGATAATGAATTGAATCCTCTCACTAGGATTTAGCACAAGATTTTTGCCTCTACCATTTTCAACCATAAGTTTTCAGAATTTATCAAATTAACCAAAATTGCAACAATCCAAATGCTTGGTTTTATTGAGGATGAATGCACATTTAATACTATTAATTTCATGAAAAATAGATTACACAACTAGCTCAGCCCACATTTAGACCTTTGCCCCAATGTCTACAACCAACATGTTTTCATTATGCAAATTTTTCCTTATGATTGGTCCATTACCAAATGGCTTAGCAAACTACGTTATTATGTTGATGCATAGGTGGCAAATGGTTGCCATTTACAACATGTATGCTTTTGGAGGTTTTCAAAGTGAAAACATGAAATGTGGTTAGCAAATCACATGATTCTATGTGCCACAAATTTTTTGATGTCACTATTGTTCGATGCCAAAATATGAACCAAATTTTCATATATGGTGTTATAACATTCACTACTGCCCACTTTATATGTAATAGTCTAAACTCCAAACTCCATACTTCATGTCGGCTTGCAACATTTCAAAACATGTATCCTAGTTTAGGCTTTTGCATTTAACAAATTTTGAGTTTGTTTATTAATTGGGTTTTTGGTGTAGGTAGGAACTTGAACTACATAAGGCAACATTCTCCTACGGGTTGGGGTTCAAATCCCCTTTAAGTTATTTATGATTTATATCATTTTATATTTTGGCTTCACATTAATTTTTATGATTTACCTTGTTAATTAATGTTTCAAGCTTGGCATTCAAATTCCATAAATACATTAATGCAATTTTTTGGAATACAACTTTCATGATGTCCATGCTAATCCATTTAAATCTTTTGTAAGCGTACAATGATCATGCCAAATTTTAGCTGTCCATCTAGAACATGTAAAATGTTTAATTTATGTGTATATATCTACAAATTTGATGCCATTATTTTCATGACGCATATGCAATGTGCATTTGCGACTATTGCCAACTAATATGTAAACTTTATCATGTGCATTATTGTGTGTTTTGCATGCAAGAACAACAATGGAAATAACAAGGCAAAAAATTTACAAAGAGAGGAAAGGCAAGGTACCATTTGTAGAAAACTTTCTTTGGAAATGATTTCCTATGTAAATTATGAAAGAAAATTTTGATGTTGTGTGTACTATTGGTAGCAACAACTATTATCGTGTTTTGCAAAAGAAATAATTATTTGCATTAGCATAAACTATAAGCTATTGTTCATCAAAATTTCAAACCCAAGTAGTATCATGGGTCTATTTTATACACGAATTACACATAACTCTAATTATGGGGATGTTTGTTTTGTGCTTTGCAATACCAAATGTTCTTCCTATTTGCAATTCCCCCATGTTTTTCTTGTCTTGGGGTGGAACTCTTCTAAGATATCACCAAATGCATTCCCCTCAACAATGGACATTTTGACAATTTGTTTGATCACCTACATTACCTTTGTAGCTATTTTATAGACCTTTGAAAATGATAAATAACCATCCTAGCCACCTTTTAAAAAATATATATCCACAATTCAACTCTGCCTCGCATAATTACTTAACCAATTAGGCTATTTCAAGGCTTGTTAGTGTAGCCACAAAAACAACTAACTATAATTCCCAAAAAAACTGACATGGAGTACACATGACTACTCCCCAGGACTTTGAACCTTCAATTCAACACATGGAGCCAACACCTTAATCACCTAAACACAAGATTACACGTTGATATCAAACAATAATATCTAACCTTTTGATACTAAGGTTTTGTTTTTTCAAATTCCTTTAGTAGTTTAGTGCAAGGCTCCTTAACATTAATTAGCATAAAATGATGACCATCCTAAGCAGGTTGTAGCAATTTACAAAAGTGTTGATACAAGTGATGACCTATGAAATGCTTAGTTTAGATGTGGCTAATTTATTTATTTCTATTTTGAAAAATGGTGAAAAAATCACAAATTATTATTTTTTCATTGTTTGAAAAAAATGGCAAGTTAAATTTTGCCACAAATAAATCTTTGGTTCTTATTGAAACTTGCTTGGAAATCCAAACTTTAATTACTTGCCTTTTCTTTTCAAATCTCAAATCAAGCAAATTAAAACATCGTTTCAAAAAATTTACCAAGATTTTAGAAGAAATAAGTACATAAATACAAAAGCTTTAAACCATTTTGATTTTGATTTTTTTGAAATTCACCTTCTTCACAATCAAATTTAACATTTATTCACAAATGTTCTAAAGGTGTTTCAATTCTATATGAAACTTAAGGCCTTCATAAAGCTTTGACATTTGGTTATTATTAAACTTTTTTTTTAACTTCGAAATATATGACAAGGATAATAATAATCTTAGTTGTTTTCAAGGTTATTATAATACTTAAGTTGTATGATTTAAAAATTATTATAATCTGAAATATTATTGTCAATACTATTATCAAAACTTAAAATGTATGACTTGAAAGCGTTGTAAATTTGCAATTTTGAACCTTTTTTGCATTTTTTAATGAATAAAAATGTTATTTTCATATTAAAAATCAAGTAACAGGTATCATATTTGAGATGAATTATTTTCATTGATTGTGTGTAGTAGATTTGTGTCACATGTAATGGGATGTGTGATGCATGTAATTGGACATGCATCACAAGTGATGGGAGGATACACGTGTTGTTGTGGTCATGTGAAATGGTATCTTATTATTTTGATTGGTTGTGGCAAAAGTTGAATAATGTGATGTCAAAGAATGGTGTTCATAATCCAAATTTCAAAGGTTTGATGGTCAATAATGCTCAAACCAATTGGAATGTAGTGTGAATCATGTATGGTATTGGGATCCAAATGAACTAATGGTCAATAGGGAATGAATGTGTTACTTTCATTAAACTCAATTTACGGATAAACACACAAAATAACAAATCAAACCAAAAATGCATGAACAACACACAACCTTGTGTTATGAATATAAGAATGCCATGTTGTTGGAAAAAGTGCATGCTCACTATGTAACTATTTGGTGCTAGTGGTATTCCTTGGGGGCTACGAATGTAGCTAGGCTTCAAGAATTGGAGAATCGGTTAAATTTTTAGCACTTTCATGTTAGACAATGGGCATATTTTATGATACATGTAATGTTCCCATCCCTCTTTTACATTTTCCATCCCATCATGTTTAGATGGCATGTTTATAATATGTTTAATGCATTTGAAAATGATGCTAACAAACATATATTATGTTTTGTAGAAATTTATTTCAAAGGAGCTCATAGACATGCCCACCTACAACCTCTCTAAAACAATGCATAACATATGGCTTCAACAATTAAAAAAAAGCGGGGTAGCTTTCTTGTATGCTACAACTTTTGATGATTATGTTCAAGCTTTCAAGCAAACAATGTCATTGTATTACTATTTCAATATGGGTGGTCCATTAGGTCAAGGGCATTATAGGAATGAACTTCCCCTTTGTAAAACAACCCAATCTAATGACTTGAAGTAATTTGTAGATGCATTTTGAAATATGAACTTGGTTCACCTTTCACAAATATAATTGCACATGTGGAAAGGGAGGAAAGTTTCAAAGGTTCTTGCAAACAAAAGCCAAAATTGCCTCCATAATTGAAGGGGATTCACTTAGGCACAATCATGTCAATTTTTTTCACCCATGTGTTAACACCTAGATTGGAAAATCACGTGTGAAAATTGAATGACCTTTTTGTAATGCTAAACAATATGAGGTTGTGAATATCACCAATGAAATGTTGAGGTCCTAACAACGCCATGCAAAAATGGAATGTGGTGCATATAATTAACAATGTATTTGTACCTTGCACATCTTGTGTTTAACATTGCAAAATACCACCAAGCATTATTGTACTGCAAGGGTAATCAACCAGTTGACTACCATTAGTGTTCATGCCCCTACTTATTTAGGTTTGTTGTTTTAGTTCACAAATGTAACCCTAAAGTTTCACAGACTCTTGTTATGTGCATATGACATGAATCATTGCATGGGGGGTACATCATTGGTCTATTGATTGCATGTTTACATATCGGATGCAATGTCATGGTTAACAACACAAAATAGGAAGGCTATTTGACACACATTGTTATTTACAATGTTAAAACAACACTACAGTTGATGGGAGGCTAGTTGATTTCTTATAACAATTTTCAAGCCACCATTGGAGGTTCTTATTCTTAGATATAAATGAATCTACAAGATTTCATGTGGCAAAACTTCAAACAAAAAGCAGTATGAAGTTTCAATTAGGGAACTTCCTAGCCTACACTTGCATGGATTTTGTGATTATGATTTTGAGTTCATTGGGGAAATGAGGGAAATGGGTGCCACATAAACACACGTACCATGTATTATAACATGTCATGTTTTGTGGGGAGTTTGAAATTTTCATTTATTTTCTGACTTGGAGTTGCAATAAAGTTCGTTGCTTGTTGGCTCATTTTGTAATTTTTACATAAATATACATAACATTAATGATCAAAAGTGACACAAAAAATTGTAAAAACCAAGTGTCCATTTTAACATTCAAGATGATGGGTATGTGTTTTGCTTTAAGATCAAAAATTGTGCCAATTGTTATCGTTTTGATCTAATGTGTTTTAATTTACTAAAGGAATGGATTAATGTTGATTCATAAATTTGGTAGGTATGAATCATGTTTCACTATGTGAGAAATCACACATCAAATTAAGTGTGTTAATTAAATATTGACCAATAATGCACACTATATTGAGTGGTCTAATTGTGTCCTCTTATTCTTACCCCTAAACAAAGGTAGGAAAATATTGTTTTCATGATTGGAATATTCCATTGATGTAAACGGATTTTTTTGCCACATAAACAATTTTTTTGTATACATGGTAAAAATATTATGTATATGTGGCAAGAATATTCGAAAAAACTTTCTTTGTGCTCACAAGAATTAGGTTCACATGTTCACACAATATTTATATTGCATAGTAATATGGTCATGGATGTCCTAAATGACTAACAATCCAATCATGGATTGGGGATTTTAGCATTGTGTTGGTAAGGTGAGATGTTCAATAGTAAACCCTTGAGGGGGACACTTAGTTTTGAAATTAAAAACCATGTGCATCACATAAGGTATTATTTGGGGATATCAAGTAAATTTTCACCTTATCATTCTTTCACTACTACAAAATGTGGGCATAGTTCACTAGTCCCCATTCACTAGACTAATGAATTCACTACTTTTTCATTGGTCCCTGTTCACTACAACCAATGAATTCACTCAAAATCCAATGATATCACTTGGTGTACAAGGACACATTTTGTTATAATGTTTGCTTTATTATTATCTAATTTTTTAATATGCACATATTTAAACCACCCTATATTAATTTTTTTTTGGGGGGATTAATGCATACCTTATATTAATTATATTTTAAAAAAATGCATACCCATTTTTTAAAAATGTTTAAATTATATTTTCTACCCAATAACCAATACATGACACCCTATATTTTTACTCACATATTTTGTAAATTTTATAAGGAGTGTCCCCACCAGGAATAAACCATGCATACACTTTATACTTTGCAATTGTACTACAACTATTGAAATAAAATAACATGTAACAACACAATTAAGAACTTGCAACAACTTAATCTATTCAAATCAAGGGCTACATATCTAAACCTATTGAAATATAATTTAAACTTTTACACATTCAAATACAATGGAAAAACAAACAAAATAATAAACTACATAAGAAAATCATAGAATACAAAGGACAATGAAATAATGCATTACACAAGAAATAGATTCACTAAATAAAATCAAAACAATGAACTTGGAACTTTATTATAAGGGTCGAAGATTTTTCCTCTAGTTCCTTTTTGTCACTATCTTTGGATCTCTTGTCTCACATTCTTTCAAATTAATCTCTCTTCCTAATCCCCTTTGATCTAACCCTCATCCACCCATAATTTAGGGGCGTCATCCCCATGAAATCCCTAAAGTTTCAAATTATGATATCAAAACAACACTTATAGTTTCAAACCACCTATCTTCTTTTGCTACTATACTTACTATTCTATTTCCTCGAGATTTATTACAAAACAATTTACTACATCTTAACAAATACATTAAAAAACTAACTTGAGAAATTAATTGAATATCGCATTATCAATTCATGAAGTGAATTACATAATGGATGCTAGGTATATTACTCAAACACTAACAAATTACAACATTGATACACTAACATTTTAATATTGATGACCACATTTGAACTTTTAAACTACATAGAAATGTTCAAAAGTTTTGGAGAAAATTTCACAAACTACATAATTTGAAGAAAACAATTGGTTCAAATGTTGTAAACAATGAATGGTTGATTAAAGAGTTGGTACTTAAATCAAATGTGTTTTGGACACATCATAGTTAAATAACTTTTGTATGTGTTCTTATATGTTTCAAACCCACAAAATTCATCAAATCGTGATGTTGTGTATGAATGAATGTCTATAGATCATGTGTCAAAATTATCTTCTTTTTCTTTTTTGATTTTTTCTGTTTCACTTGATTTCATTACAACTTTACATTGAAGGGTACAACATTATTAACTTCACCATTCCTAACGATCATTTTTTGAAATTTAAAACAAAATAAAAAGGTTTATGAAACTAAATATATATGTACATGAACAATTGCACATTATACATTTGTCCAATATAATGAAATGTTGAAAATACATTCTAAAAATCTTGTGTATGTACCACAAGGTTTTAAAGTAAAGGATATATAGAATAAGTCCACACAATGGAGATAATAAAAATGTATGCAACACAATTGAACATGATAGGCTTTTCCACAACAATAAAATGGATTACAATGTATTATTTTTCTATACATAGATCTAATTACATTGATATAATACAAAATTGAAACAAAATACCATTAATATAAGGTAGTAACAAACTCTTAAAATTGGTGTTGTAATGTGTGAACATGTAATGAAAAACCAAATTCACAAGTTGCAAATAAGATGTAGGAGCACAATGACATGAACTTTGAGCCTTGATTAGCCTAGATGAAAAATTTGACAAATCATCTAAAATTGGATGACCCCCCGCGCCCCCCCTTCCCCAAGGGGAAAGTATACAAAATGTTTGATCCTCAATTAACAATTTTCAATTTATAATCAAATGGATGAAAAATGAATAATGTGGATTAATGATTTGGATGAAATTTTTGGATAAATAATTTGGATAATATTTTGCATGAAAGGGGGAACCAGAATTTTAGAGCTAATTATATTACATGCATTCATGTTATATTACAACCACTGATGTGTGATGGAAAGTTTTATTAGTTACAATTCACACAACATTATTCCACCATTTAGATTTTTTCATTTTGTGCCTTAACTTGAGGAACACACTTGTTCACACACAACAACAATGACCCATTTTTAAAAATGCTCCTTGTATTATTACCAAAAATTACAAAAAGTTTTCAACAACTTTTATATGGTTCCCCAAATGATTATCTCTACTAACCTCCTTGCAAAGATTTCATATAATCATAATTACCTTTTAGTCATATCCCCCTTTTACTCATGCAATTCAATAATATTGTTTTAGAAAGTTATGCACTACAACAAAAAAGGGGCATATTGCGATCCAAATATCCTCGCAAACAACAAAGAAATCAAATTCCGAAAACCCGCAGTTCCGAACACGAATTCGTCGCAAACTCTTAAGCCTTTGCGAAAC